>OGQJ01000423.1_pt1 | contig 46452 bp, 38 predicted proteins | sample 1553161 | NCBI WGS metagenome assembly OGQJ01 (sample SAMEA2579923, study PRJEB22360) | human gut metagenome | biome: human gut; feature: human-associated habitat; material: faeces | place: Denmark | collected 2008/2010 | reverse complement strand
CCGCCCCCGCCCTTTTTACCATCTGATTTTATTGCTTATTTTTTCAATCAAGCCTTCAATTATTGAGCCTTCCAAGAATCATAAGATGCCTGACGAATAGCAAGGATATCCTGCAGACCTGCTGCATTTACTTCCTCTACATAAGAATCCCAATCATCTTCAATATTAGACTCACCAGTCAGCCACAGACCCCAGTAAGCTTCAGTAACGTTGCTAACATTTGCCTGTGTAACTGCCATGTTGTTCTGATCTTCAGATGTGTACTTCATCAGCATCTGCGGATAGTATTCCTTATCCATGTCGATTCTTGCAATAGCTTCCTTATACTGCTCTCTTTCTTCCAGTGCATAAGTCATATCCTGTGCCATATCGATGGTAGTTGCTCTTCTGATGTACATCGGGCCATTATCAGCCATGCTGCTGGTCCACTTCCATGTACCTGAGTCGGTATCTGGATCAAGCGGATCAAGAACCTTATAGGAATCGTCGCCAGTCTTCTCAAGACAACCATCACTGATACCACCAAACAGAACCTCTACAGAAACTTCTGAATCATAAAACTCGTTCATGAACTTCATTGCTGCTTCTGGATTTGCGCAGTTTGCACTCATACAGATACGATTAGAGCTCATATTCAGACCAGAGTAATCATAAGTCCAACGTGGTTCGTCTGTTCCAAGATCATCCACATCGTCTGCGAACGGTCCGCATGGAACATACTGATCATGTAAGGTCGGTCCAAACTTATCAGTTTCTTCCCATCCTAATACAACACCAACAAGTGCATCACCATTCTCATCACCTCTTGACAGAGACTGGAACATGGAGTAGTCATTTGTGATTGCATTCTCATTGATCAGACCTTCGGAATACAGATCAGCCAGATAAGAAATTAATGCCTTATATCTCTCATCTACTGCGTAGTTTTTAACCTGTCCATCTTCTACAAAGTAACCATCAGTACCCCAGTTGGTTAACTGAATGCCATAGGAACCGATCAAGTTTGTAAGAGAGTAAGCGGCGCCGAACCAGTCGTTGAAGTCCATCGGAATCTCATCAGAAGCATCACCGTTGCCGTTTGCATCGTTGTCACGGAATGCAACTAAAACGTCCTTTAACTCGCCGAGAGTAGTCGGAACCTCAAGTCCTAAGTTGTCCAGCCAAGTCTTGTTAATGAACATAACACCATTACAATCCGGCCACTTGCCCTGGAACTTAGGCAGTGCATAAATCTCACCCTCATAGGTCTTTGCAAGTGCAAGTGTATCAGGCTCTTCCTCGAACATTGCCTGTACGTTTGGTGCATACTGATCAATCAAATCAGTCAGTTCCATGAACAGACCCTCATAAGTTGCATAATCTGAATCAGTTGTTGCATTGATCAGGATATCCGGAATATCTCCAGATGCAAATCTGGTAGACTTTGTCTGATCCCAATCGGTGTAGATCTGCTCCCACTCGACCTCAACACCTGCCTTCTCCTCAATCTCCTGCAGCCACTGCATATCGTTTAAACTCTTGGTAAGCGAATGTGAGATAAACAGACCAGTCAGCTTAACTGGCTCCTCTGCGGAATCTGCAAATGCAGTACATGTCGGCAGTGCCATTGCTCCTGCCATTGCCATTGCCATCAGTTTTCTTGTTTTCATAAACAATTCCCACCTTTCTTTTTGATCACTTTCTTGGTAAAAGTATCTTTTTACAAGTTTTTTTGCCAAACAGCATATGTATATAATATACATATTTTCGAGTTGCTCAGCTCTTTGTGTTGGCTATATTGTAAACGATTTGCCACCCAAAAGTAAATATCACTTTCCTAGATTTGGTGTCATTTTCACACTTTTTTCACTTAGTCGTCATGTTTTTTTATATTTTTTACTCTCGCTAGTGTATTGACATATTTATATTTAAACTAATCTTTGTATCCTAATTACAACTTAGGATACAAAGATGTGAGCTTTATACGCGCATCCTTTGTTTTAAATTGCCAGTTTACGCCAGCTTGATTACTGTTGCGTTCGTTTTCCCAAACGGATAGTTCTCTTTGAAGATGTTCAATGGAACTGATTCGTCTTGAAAGACATTGCCGTGTCATTACATTTAATTCAATTTCTGCAATATTAAGCCAGCTTCCATGTTTGGGTGTATAATGTATCTCAAGCCGTTTTAAAATCCGCCGGGCTTTTTCTGTTGTAAATGCTTTGTATAGGGAAGAAGGTGCATGCGTGTTCAGATTATCCATTACCAGAATAATCTTTTCAGCACTGGGATACATGACATCAGACAGATACTTTATTTCCTCTGCCCAGTCTTTTGCTGTGCGGTGTTCCCGTACACTTACATGGTGCATTCCTCCAAGTGGTTCGATAAAGGCAAAGATGCTGCACGTTCCGTTGCGGCTATATTCAGAATCCACCTTTTTGTCGTCCCCCGGACGCATTGCCCACGAATCCCGCACCTCGCCCAGCAGCTGATAAGGCTTTTCATCCATGCAGACTACTGGAATTGCAGGATTATAAGGCATTTCATAAACGTCAAGGATATCTTCCATACACGCTACGAATTCTGTGTCTGCTTTGTTTGGGAGGCACCAGTATTGGCTGAGGTGAGGTCTAAGCCGGTTTTTTTTAAGGTTCTGCGGATTGCTTCCCGGCTGATCGGTTCATCAAATTCTATTTTTGCCTGATTCTCAAGAAGCCTGATTGTCCACCGGGAATGGCCTTCCGGAACCGGTCCGCAGGCGATTTCGACAATTCTTGCTTCCATACGCCCGTCAACTTTACGGCGGGCATTGTTGGAATTGAGGTTCCGTTTGATCTTAAGCACTGCATCCAGGCCATCCCGGACAAATGTTTTTGCCACATTTGATATAGTGGCACGGCTGACGCAGAATAAATCCATACACTGATCATAGGTTTGTACAGGCGGATGATTTTCATCCAGAGCCAAAAGAATCCGGCAACGATTAGCAATGGTTTGAGATGTATCCTTATTTTTCAGGATTCCTTTAAGTTTTTTTACATCGGCGTCAGATAATTGAACTTTATTTCTCTTAGGGCGTGCCATAATAATAACCTCCATAGACATATTTTATCATCTATGGCAATTATATCAAGAAAAGAATAATAGTTCAAATATCAACGTGTCTATACACTAGTTATCAGCAAAATCTTATTTTCTAAACCATATAAAGCGAATAAGTAATAGAATACCATTACCAGTCAATACGACCTCTTCTATCCTCTTCTAAATTAGCAAGTATCTTTATTATATTATCCAATATTTTTTGTTCTTCCATACATATTTCATCAACATATTTCTTTACTGTATCAGCAATTTTTTCGTTTTGCGTTATATTGTATTTTATAAGTAAAAGTAATACCATCTCTGCTTTTTTTGTAATTCTATAGTATCTATTGGAATAGTCCTCAGTCACAAAAAATCCATACCTATTTTCTATATATTTTATTCTGTTATACATATTACATTTATGTTCATACCATAAGTGAAATACCTGTCTCCAATGCGGTAATAATGTTCTTTCCTGCTTAATCTTTTCTATATAATTATATAGTATTTTATAAGTGTCCATTCCGTATATTAAGCGATACTGGTATCTTACATAACATCTCTGTGATCTATGATACCATTCTCTGGTAGGTTCACTTTTTAAATAGCATTCAATTGACTCTCTAAATCTCAACAAGCTAAAATGTGGTTGTTCTCTTTCAGGCACTTCTAACAATATTATATCTGCTGTAAAAATCCAATGTTTCTCCTGTTCCTCCGAAAAATTTTTTGTTGCTTCTTCAATCAATTTATATGGAACTTCACATGTTGAATACTTTCCATTTTTAAAAAAATCCGCCATCAGAAAGGCTTTATTTTCTTCATCATATCCATAAATTAATGCATCATGTACCTCACCGCAAAAGTTTTCATATTGCCCAATTATAGCCATTTTTACCAACAAATATACATATTGTTCATTGTTTAACATTTCAATAATAAAATCTACTATTGTTCTCCAATGTGATTTTATTATTTTCTTTGATATTCTTTGGTATACAATTAAAGGACACTCTAATATCCAAAAATCCTCATAATCCATATTTTCCATATCCCAGCCCTCTATTTGTATAAAACAATTCTTAATCCACTCACGATATTTCTCGTGCGCATAAAGAATTGCCATAGAATGCGCATTATGTGGATATGTGGAATTCACTGCTTCATAAAAAGGTAGTTTTACCATTTATTCACCTCCAAAATAATCAATAATGGTTTCCGCTAAATCACTTTCCTCCTGATCAATTCCTATATAATATACACGCAAACCAGTTTTTTTTAATAATTTTTCTCTTTCTTCTTCTAACTCTCTATCACAAATCACTCTTTTTTTTCCCACTGCTCCCCATACATTGTCCTCTCTTATTAATGGCAGTGCTGCCAAAGCAATTATACGGCTTTGGTTAGCCATCTCAATAAATGAGATTGTTCTATTTATATAATCTATTTCATCATATAAATTAATGCATACAATGACCGCATCTGGCTGCGTTCCCAAAAGGAAATCATATTGCCTTAAATTCATATATTTCAGATTTACATAATCGTATGAAACGCTACCTGACTGTGAACCTGTTATAATTAGGTCCACACTCTTTTGGCATAGCTCATATTCTAACTTATTTAAATACTCTATTGTGTCAAATCCTGAAAATTCAATGCTATTTTGATATCCCATCGGAAATACATAATCAATCCCGAAAAGTTGCGAGTGTGGCTCCGTTCCTATTTGTCCTACATAATATCCCTTTTCTTGAAATTTTTTTCTCATTGAAAGCTGTAGCGAAAACTTTCCTTGAGCAGAGCTTGTACCATAAACTCCAAGGACAGGACAACTAATTCCATGCAACATTCCAAACCTTCTTTTTGGCAACATCCTTTTGCGAATTGTTGGTGAATAGAAATATTCATCATTATAATGTTCTTCATCCCCGTCGAATTGAAAAATCTTAACATTATTTTTTTTTGCTTGATTCAATAGTTGTTTTTTTATTCCATTCATATTGATTCTTTCAATCCTATCTGTATGGCCTAAGATTAACGTATCAAAATCATTCCACCTTATATCCTTTATGCTTTCTATTTTCCAATCATATTCTACGCCTAATATCTTTGATACTGGCATTCCTATATACATAGATTTTACTTCTGCATATATATGCGTAACTTCAAAATTCAGCAAATTGTAAAACCTTATGATGCTGTGCATTTCTTTATTAAACGGAAATATTGCTGCTTTTTTTATATCGAACATCAGCATTGGATTATATTCTTTATTTTTCTCTGATTTTTCTTTTAAGAAATTTCTTAAAATATCTTTATTTCCACCTTTTTCTATCCATTGTGCTATAGCTGCTGTTACATGTGCACATGCAATGCTGTTTCCACTACAAATCATATATGTCGGGTTAAACCAAGCAACTCGCTGTAAGGCTCCATACGCTCCTATATTCACAATATTGTCATCATAGCATTCAATTTCATGAATATTGTGACATTTTTCTGATGCCACCACACCAATTACGTTCTCTAATATTGCTGGATAAGAATATGCCCCTGCATTGTCAAATGCAGAAACTATTATTCCGCCTCCAGATACTATTCTATCACATATTTCTTTCATTTTTATTGGTTCATTGCAATTTACTACGCCTAAACTCAAATTAAAAATATCTGGCTTTTCGTTATTCCATACAAGTTCTAAAGCTTCACATAAATCCTCAGATTTAATTCCATTTTCTATATTTGGAATATGTATATTAATAATTTCTGCATTATTAACTGTCGAGGATATTATTGCATAAATTGCTGTTCCATGTCCAAATTTAGGTTGTTCTCCTGTTGTTTTCAATAATTTATGTTGTTTTTTATCTACCAAATAAACCGTTACATCCTTTCCAACAAACATTGGATGGTTACAATCTACACCACTATCCAAAATTGCTATTTTCATTTCATCACCTGCTTTCCATACAAGGCATTACCCTATCTTTTACATTTGCATTTAATCTCTTTATAGTTTCTGATTTATTCCAATAATCATTAATACTATCCCATACCTCGACTTCATTAATATGTGTACAAGGTGAAAAATTCCCCTCCATGTCAACATGACATCCAAACTTTCCAGCAAAACATCCTATAAAATAATTACCACTTTTATTGATTCTATTGGCATTATTTAATTCCACATAACAGCTTTCTATATATATACGCATATCTCCTTGATATGTCCTGATTGCTTCTTTCAAAAATCTCAATTGCTCCTCTGATAATGTTTCAGGAATTATACCGTTTCCAGTTGTTTTTTCACATGTAATAAACAAAAATCCCACTTTCATTCTATCGCATAATTCCAGCATGTTTTTAAAATCATACACATTTCTACTGCTCGCAACCCAATTTATGCCATATTTTTTTTTCTTCTCTTTTAACATTTTCATTGCCGACAGTGTAACATCATACCCAACTCTTGACATTGAATTAACTTTCTCTATTGAGCCATTTAGTGACAAGCAAAGTTTATCTTTTTCAAAATTCCAAAGTCCAATAATTTCTTCAGTTAATCCAAATCCGCTGGTAAAGCAATTTACACTTACTGGCATATTACTTATCTTTTTAATTAATTCAACTATTTTATAATAAAGCAAAGGTTCTCCTCCATTTAAAACAAATAATTTTGTCCCCATTTTGCTATATTCATCCAATAATTGAACTAACTTCTGAAAATTCATTTCCTTTCCGCATTGCTTATTTTTGTAACACTGTGGGCAACTAAATGGGCATATATCTGTTATTTCCAATTGTATCACCCACGGAAACGGTAATTGTATATTATCTCTCATACATTTCACATATTCTGCAATGTTAATCATATTCTACCTCACTTTATACTGATACTAGAGTTGTTTTCAGAACTCTAGTATCAGTGCAGAACAGTCTTACATTTCAAAAGTACAGCTTATTTCCAGTCATTATTATTTTAATGTAAGACCATTAGTCATTAACTAGCAACCTGCCACACAGTTGCAATTTCCGTTATTGCTTCCTCCTTCCATTCCATAGAGAACAACCATATCTCTGGCCTTGCTATTAGCCTTGTCAGGCTTAGTAAGCTTTCTTTTTTCTACCTTATCATTTCCTACTGCCATTGTCTCTTTCATATATTTAAGCCTCCTTTATAAAGCTGTACTTTTCATTACACAGCATACAGTTGAGTTTGTAATTTATACATCTCTGCATATTTTCCATTTATTCTCATAAGCTCTGTATGCGTCCCTTCCTCGATAACCTTTCCATTTTCAATATAACATATACGATCTGCTTTCCTTGTGGAATACAGACGATGAGAAATAAGAATCATTGTACGGTCTTTTCCAGTTGCAAACATCCTATCATACATTTCTGCCTCTGCCAGTGGATCAAGACTATTTGCCGGCTCATCAAGGATCAGCACACCTGCATTTTCATACAGAGCACGCGCTATTGCCAGTTTTTGGCTCTCTCCACCTGAAAGCTCGATCCCGTCCTCATCAAATTCTTTTCCTAATACACTGTCTATTCCCTTTGGAAGTTTCGATACTCTATCCCAAAGTCCACTCTCTTCAAGTACCTGTTTAACTCTCTTACGGTCTTCATCACTTTGCACCTCTCGAAGCAAGATATTCTCTGCAATGGTAAATGAATAATGAACAGGCTTTTGCATGACAGCTGCAATACTATTCCTAAGTGACTGTTTGTCTAACTGCTCAATGGAAATGCCATCAATCAATATTTTACCCTCTGTCGGACGATATAGTCCCTCGATCAGTTTTATCAGCGTTGTCTTTCCTGCTCCATTTTCTCCTACAAATGCAATCTTTTCACCTTTTTTGATATGGAGACTGATTCCATCCGTAACCTCTCTAGCTGTATTTGTGCTATAATGGAAGTGAACATTTTGCAATATAATATCATGCATCTTTGACTCAAGCTTATGAATTCCGTCCTTTTCCTTTTCTATCGAAAGAAATGTTCTTAAATTCTCAATGTACAATGACTGCTCACGAATTTCAGGAATAATACACCAAATACCAAATAAACAACTGCTCATATTAGATACACCAATCACACCTGTAGAAAACTCTCCAACCGTCGTAATGCCTTGAAAAACCTGCCAGCCTAGCACAATCATTGGAATTCCATAATTAAGAAGGGAAAATAAGCTTGCCCCAGATGTCGATAATAATACAATCCTTGGCATCTGAGTTTTTGTCTGACTGTTTGCCTCATCTATTGCATCATAGTAATGCTTCTTCAAAAGCGTATTCTCATGAATACGAATTTCTTCACGATATTCCGGTTGATAAAACAATCTTACGATATACTCTGCCATACGATTTGGTTTTACACGCGACATATCATACTGATATCTCATTTTTACAATTTTTAAATTGATCAATGCTGATGTGCAAACAGGTACAACTGCAAGTAATACCAGAATCCAGTTCATTGATGCAATTACCGATATAATTCCAACTGCCGAGAAGACATTTCCAAGCGCTGACTGTATCATATTTAATACCGTTTCTGTTCTCATATCAGACTCATCCAATGCTTTCTTATAAGCATCATAAAATTTTGGGTCCTGCACAATATTAGTTGCCAGAGACTGATACTGTACATAAATTTCTTTTGAAAAAGACTGTTTTATCGTCTCATTCCAAATTGGATATTTTACCTGTGTCAGATAGTTGTTTGTTACGCTATGGATACAATGTACTGCTAAATAGACCAATACCACGATCAACACATGCTTTAGTACATTCTCCTGATACAAAGCCCAAACTGCATACTTATAAAAGAGAATAATGTTGATGGCATTCACAGCATCCAGCAGTGCTACTATAAACATAGCAAACAGCCTCTGAGGACATACTGCTAAACTTTTTTTTAACAACCAAAAGCAATTTTTCATTTTCACTGTCCCCCACTTAGTCAACTATTTTTCACTGCATTTACAATTATACCGATAGATTGTAATAAATCATAATTGAGATACCCATCATCAATCTGTATCCCAAAGTAATTTTCTAAATCCACAATAAAATTTACAAACTGAATCGAATCAATAATATACTCTCTAAGATCTGTTTGTTCATCAACACTATCTACAAAAATCATTTCCTCGTGTAGGACACTATTGATACCCTCCATTATTTCTTTTTCTGTTTTATTCTTCATATTTTCTCCTTCCTATAATGTCAAGCCTTTTCTCTTTTTAAACTGCATAATTAAATATTCGTAAAAATTTTATCAGGTATTATTTTCAAAAAATCTGATATGTATTCCTTTTCATATAAGCATAACGAATTTGCATCGCCAAATGTTCCTTTTATAAAACTTGCTGGGCAACACGCGCTTAAACAAGCACCTTCAAAAAAACATTGCTGACATTTGCTTAGATTTCTTGCTTTTCTATTCAACCATAAGCTTTCTTTGTTTCTATCAATGATCATTTCTCCATGTGTCAAATATCCAATATTATTTTCTTCAAACGTAAAGTCTCCACTACATTTGTAAATTTTTCCATTTGCACCTACTATATATGAATGTCTTTTATTAGCATAACACACGCATGAATCAGCATCCATTAGTGCGCAGTGCGGCAATAAATTTATTTTTATATTATACTTTGAAATCTGTTGCAACATTGCACCATACTCTTCATTGCTTAATAATTGTTCTTCAATCTGTCTTACCCTTTCTCCTCCCCAATCTGATGCTCTTTCTAACATAAAACAAAAGCGTTCATCTTCACCAAATATTTTTTTCATATATTCAATATAATGAAGTACATTAGCAGCTGATTTAGCTGTAAAATTACATCTAATTGTAAATCTAGAATATCTAAACTTGTCATGATCATGTATTTCTTTCAAATTATACATAATCTTTTCAAAGGTTCCTTCACCATTATATAGGGGTCTATATACATCGTGACTATCCTTCAAACCATCTACTGTAATTTGAAATAACCATACGTGGCACTTTATCAAACGTTCATATGTATTTCTGCTTAACAAATATGCATTGGTTATTATAGATGCAGTATATCGTCTTTTTGCGCGATTGCATATTTCAATTATCTTATAAGAAATATTTTCAATTACATCCAAAGCCATAAGCGGTTCTCCACCAAACCATCGAATGTCTACTCCACTAAAATTCATTATATTTTTTCGCACATAATCGATAATATCTTCCTGCAATTCCATGGACATTTTTCCTATCTTAAATTCCTCATAGCAATATAAACACCGAAAATTACATTTTTCTGTTGGTAATATAATTAACCTAAGGACATTTTCTTCCACAACATCCATATAGCGAATTTCTGTCAGCATATGTTCATCAGTTTCTTCTATGCAAAAATAATGTTTTTCCAGTAACTTTTCAAACTCCTGACTATCATCCTTTCCAAACATCCTTACATTTTTTATTATACTTTCCCATTTGATAGAATCAATAACTGCCAAACTGCTCATTCCCTCAAGTGAATTATATAGTAATGTTTTATCTCCACTTATAGTAAATGCATTAAACATAGACTCTTTGTATCTCATAATTCCTCCAATTCAGGTGACCTCCAAAACTGTTTTGCATCAGTCGTACTTATTATCATTGTATCTTTTCCATAAATATCATGTGCATACTGTATACCACTCGGTAAAAAAGAATATGGGATTAAATGATAATAGACTTCCATGCCCGCTCTTTGTTTTCCTGCTGAGCAATAAAATCTAAACATATTTTTACATAAATATTGCAACATTTGTTCTTTTTCCTTCGCACCTATATTTACTCTCGGACAAAAACGACTAGCAAAATGTATGCCAATATTTTTCCGCTCAATTATATCTCTTCTTAATTCTTCAACTGAAAGATATTCAGACTGATCATCATAATACCAACAACAATTCGCTGCATCCAATGCGATCCACTTATTAGTCATTTTTGAATATACAACGGTTATAGCATGGTTATCATACGATGTTAAATCTATTGGCATGCAACATACCGTTCTTGCAAAATAGCCTATTGCTGATAACACCTCAGTCAAAACAATTGCATGATTTCGACAATTCACACTACATTTGTTTGTTTTTGAAAACTGCAAGATACTTAGTGCTTTTTCTTCTTGCATGTATTCCTTCTGTTGTCCATAATTAAGATTGTCATAACTCCATGCCAATACCTTCATCAACAATTGTTTTTCATCTTCTATTTTCTTAAAACGTTCCAACTTGCAACTATTGTATAACTCTTTTAACTCTTTATCGTTCTGCATGTTTTTGTAATAAAAACAAACTTTATCTTCTTCGTCGTTATACCCTGAATATTTTTTTAACAGATAATAGTAATTACTCTGTTGGTCTTTCATATTCATATCCATTATCTCTTTCTGTTCAAATCTATGTTTCATAATATTCCTCCTTCCCTTGTTTATAATTCTTGGAATTTTCAGAACATCAAGTAATTTTCTGTAAAATTCTTCAATACAATTCTTTTGTTTAAATAAATATTACAACATAATATTCTAAATGTAAATATCAAATCCCTATTTTTAGTGTCTTTTTCACATTTTTTTTATTTTTCTTTTGACATAATTGTGCGTTTTGTTCAATACACATTTATGTATCCATCCTTACTTTAAAATATTTCCATAAGTAATATTACTGCCTACCGCTTGCCAATGTAGTTGTCAGTAAAGGTTGATATTTTGTTATTCATTCAGGATATTCTATTGTACTCTGTACCTAACGTAGTAGTAATAGCAAGAGTTATACTGCTACACAGCATCCATTGACAATTGCGCTAGGTTCAGAGTTCTCGCTAATCAACCTGAATGAATCTTTACAAGGCTCATATCTCTTAAGCTGTGATTAACCTATCAATCTCTTTTTCAGAGTTTGGGTATAAAATTTCCGGCAAACTCCATGGTCATTTTGCAAAACGATTGTACATGTAATACCACTGCATCTGTGGAATCTCGTAATATGGATAAAATTCTCTTGTCAAATGCTCATACGGCTTTACATGACCTGGCTTTGTTCGAAATGCAAACGAATAACCATCCTTTTGAATTGGCTCGATCCACTCCTCTGGGTTCTCACGATCCCCGTCAAAAAGAGTCATCTTGTTGCAGGCAAGAACAATCGGTCCATACACAAGTGCTGCTACCTCTAGCGCATATGAGTCCACAGATTCAAAGCGAAGCACAAACTCAAAGGAAATTATAATCTCGTCGCCCTCTTTCCACTCGCGCTCTAATGTCAGCCAAGTGTCAGGAAGGATACTGGTATTCACTTTTTCTTTGTTTATGCAGACAGTATTGCTTCCGGTTGCCCATGACGGCACACGAAAATGAAGTGCTGTTGTAACTGGTGTCTCTGCGTGAACAACAAATCGAAGCTCTTTTTCCTTTGGATAAAAACTTGTATTTTCTAGGCGTACCTGCTTATCTCCAATAGAGAAATTTACATCTGACGGCAGATACTGGCTGACAAACAGTCCCTCTTCTGAATGATAATATAAAAGATTTGCATACTCAGCCACATCCTGAGGAAATGTTCCAGTACAGCACTGCCACTCAAAAGAAGCGCCATTATCCTGAAGACGTCCATCTTCTGTTGACTTCAAACCACCATTGATGAAATAGTCAGCATAATACATGACCTTTCCATCCTGTGTGATCGGAGGCTGACCACCGCATCCATTATATAGAAGCTTCTCTGCCCAGCCGCCATAGCGTGCCTCACCTGTCAGCTCCATCAGATAACGTGTCAGCTTAAATACCGCCCAACTGCAGCAGGACACCTCACAGCTGCCCCAGCGATCATCTCTCTGGCGAATTGAATTGCCAAAGTCACGATAGTGAATATGACGCTTATCTGCATCCCAGCTAGCCTTGATGGAATCACCCAGATACCCTTCCTCATCAGCAAACAGACACTCTGCCGGACCATAACCGCCAGTTGCGAAGGTGTGGTGATCCAAAATCTCTTTGTAGGCAATTTCTATTGCACGCAAATACGCCTCATTCTTTGTCGTCTCGTAAGCCATCGCTGCACTTGAAAGACTGTTGACATGACTGTAGGCGTGTCTTGGACCTATCTTAAAATCTCCAGCAAGAAGCTTATCCCAAAAATAGTCGTAATCCCACACCTTTGCAAAATCAAGATAGAGCTGTTCGCCTGTAAGTTGATATGCGCGGTAAATCTGTTCTGGAAGCGTATACCACTCAATCATATCGCCGCTCATGATCTGCAAACCATCACGGCAAACTTCCTTGTCAAGTCTTGCATCTGCGCTCTTTGTCAATGCACGCACATATTCTTTCGCTGGTTCATAGCCAAGATACTCATACAGATCAAGAAAGCCGCCCATCAATTTATCGTAATTATATGTACCATTGCAATCAGCAACACTGTCAGATGCTGCCAGACATTCACCCCAGCCGTCTGCCAGTCGAATCGCCTTTTCCTTTAAACGGATATCTCCTGTCACTAGATACAGCTTGGCAAACGCTCCTAACTTCTGTCCAAATGTAGATGCTCCGCTTCCATACCAACCAACAAGACCATGTCCTTTATTTGGAAGATTTGCCAGCTTGCGAAATGGGTGAAACAGGTCATCATCCTCGATTTTTAGATAAGTCTCAATCAGCTCATCTCTCTGTTTCTTCCAATGGCCTTCCTTTAAGGCGACATTTTGATAGTCAAAATTTTGAAGTTTACTCACGTTTCTCTCTCCTTTTCTTGTATTAATATCTAATTATTCAGCGTTTTTTCTTTTTTCAATAGTATAATATTGACAGTAGAAAAATGGAATATCGAAAAGATAGAAAACGTGTCAAAATGTAATTCTTTTCTTTTTGGCTTTTTTATGATATACTTTATTTAGTTTTTCAATTTTTGCAGAAAGGATAGGAAAATTGACAATGAAAGATTGTTTGATTCAAATCCCGCTAAATGCCCCTCTAGACTATCATATGAGTGGAAAATTCGAGGCACCTTCAGATGATTGGATGCATGAAGATTTTGACCTAACGGATTTTGAGCTTATTATCATGACAGAAAACGTTTTATATATTGAATACAATCATACTCCTTTTACTGTACATCCAAATGAATATCTGCTTCTCCCACCACTTGCTGCACCAGGTAACAGGCGCAAAGGTCTGAAGGCTTCCAATTGTTCGTTTTATTGGATTCATTTTTCGTCATGTGCTCCTTATACCTTACTGCAACCAGATGCCGCTAAAGAAACGAATTCTGATTCTACCTCAATTCGTATTCCAATTCAAGGCATTACGCCAAACCCAGCCAAGTTAGTTGCTTTAATGAAACAGCTTCAAAGTAATGTTCGAGATGGACACAGCCGACTTGCATTAAATTATGAGACAACTTCTCTTTTATGCGAGCTTTACTCTCAGCTGACAAAAGAGGAAGCTGATGTTGACAAGCTCTCTCAAAAGCAAATTTATTCTGATATGCTTGATTATATAAAGCTAAACTACTGCAATAATTTGCGTGTCTCCGATATTGCACTTCACTTTGGCTATAACGAAAAATATCTGTCGCATCTTTTCAGGCAGCTCTCCGGTATGCCACTAAAGCAATTTATCTTGAAGTCAAAAATTGACGAGGCAAATTATCTTTTGACCGATACCAATTTGAGCATCGGTGAGATTGCCGTCAAGCTTGGCTACACCGATGCTCATAATTTTGCTAGAACCTATAAAAAAAGTACTGGGCTATCCCCGTCTGCATACAGGGAAGCCTACGCGAAGCGGTTGTTGTTTCATGTGTGATTTGTGGCAGGCGGCTAATGCCAGGCACTTCTTCTCTCATCAAATTTTCTGTATTGCTTTTTTCTTTGCATAAAATTCTGCTTGTGCCTGCCAAAGCTGCCTGTATTTTCCATTTTTTTGTTCAACTAACTCCTCATGTGTTCCTTTCTGTATCAATTCTCCATTATCAAACACATAAATTTTATTGCAGAAACGGCAGGAAGAAAGGCGATGTGATATATAAACTGCACCTTTTCCTTTTGCCAACATATGAAATTTTTCATAGATTTCCGATTCTGAAACCGGATCAAGTGCTGCCGTTGGCTCATCCATAATAATAAATGGTCGATTAAAATACAATGCTCTGGCAATTGCTAATTTCTGGCTTTCTCCACCTGAAACATTAATACCATCCTCATTCACACGAAACAATTCCTGACTCAGTTCCTTGTTTTGCTTTTTAATCCAAGCCCCCATTCCACAATCATCCAAACTTTTCATGATTCTTTCCTGTGAATATGTGGTACTTCCAGCGATATTTTCTCCAATTGGAAGTGCAAACATCTGAAAATCCTGAAATACAGCTGAAAACAATTTCCAACAAGACTCTTTTGTATATTCCCTGATATCCGTGCCATCCAAATAAATCGTTCCGCTGTCTGGTTCTAGCAAACGACATAACAGTTTAATACAAGTTGTCTTTCCACTTCCATTCATGCCAACCATTGCAATATGCTCCCCCTTATGAAGTGAAAAACTAATGTCTCTCAACACATAGTTTCCGTCCTTTTTATAAGAGAAATATACATGATCAAACGTGATCTCCTGCACATTTTCCGGTGCGAGCATCTTCTGACCCGTTTTTTTCTGTTCGTCCTGTTCAGAATGTTCGTCAATATCAATAAAGTCAAGAAATTTCTTGCAGAATGGTGCCTGTATTTGAATCATCTGAAGCGATGATGCAAGCATTCGGATTCCTTCCGAAAGTTGAACAACCGCTCCCACATACTGGACAACTGCTCCAATTGAATACTCTCCATTTACTGCACGAACACAGACTATCACATAAGATGCCGCCGTAAGAAGCTGCGCACAGCAACTACGCAGTGCTAAATTACGAGCTTCTTTCTTTCCTCTCTGAAAAATAAATGTGTGAAATACACCAAACGCAGAAGCAAGCTGCCCAATAATCTCATTTTGCTGCTGATAGATACGGATATCCTTTGCTGCCTTCTGCTCATCCATGTAAGACAACAGATAATTTTCTTTCATGAATATCTTTCCCATATCACCAATACTTTGTTGATTCAGTAAAAGCAGCTGTCTCTGTGAAACTACCGATACAATGACTGATATGACAGTAAGAGCTAACATAACCACAGTTGCCCACGGTACACGTTCCCCCTGAACTGGAAGAAAAACAGCACCTCCCATTACAATTGACATGATAATCATTACACATCCACTGATTAACTCCATCATTATCTCCGGAATTTTCCATGGACCATAGCCACTCATACGATATGCCTGAATAATTTCCTCCTGCTGTGTCCTGATCTTCGTTTTTTCCACCTCGGAATATGGACATTTCATTAAGACTCGATTCATTCTCCATAAAATTGCCCAATACAAATCAAGTCCCTTCACATTGCGTTTACTATCAAAATATTTTCCCAGAAAGATCAATGTGTACGTACCAGCACCCGAAATCACGATCAGCGCAATTACCCGCTTCATCTCTGCATGTGCAGAAAGCAAGTCCACAACTCTCGCAGACAAAAATACAGTCAAATACGGCTGTAACGACACAATCAGCTGTCCTCCAGCAAAGATTGCAATCGTCCACGGCAAAATCTGGTTCAACGCCCTTGCTGTCTTGATAATTATTTGCAAACTTCCTTGAATTTTCTGATTATGTGCCTTCACTGTGCTCCCTCCTCTTCTTCCTGATAATATTTGCTTTGCACAGAAAAAGCCTCGTAATAATCTCCCTTTTTCTGTATCAATTCTTCGTGTGTTCCTTCCTCTGCAATAATTCCATTTTTCATAAAGAAAATTCGGTCACAAAAAACTGTACTTGCCAATCTATGTGAAATAAAGACAGACACCTTTCCTTCTGCCATTTCATTATATTGAAGATAAATATTTTTCTCTGCAATCGGATCCAATGCCGCAGTCGGCTCATCTAAAAGCAAAATTGGTGCATTCTTATAGATCGCGCGTGCAAGCATCAGCTTCTGCACTTGTCCACCCGAAAGATTCACTGCATTCTCATCCACCTCTGCTACCAAAAGAGTGTTCAATCCATCTCGAAACTTTTGAGCTACCTGATCCATTCCCGACTTTTTTACAGCATCATCAAACCGTATCGGATCAATTTGCTCATCACTGCATACAATGTTTTTTTGAATGCTTGCTGGGAACAGATGAATATCCTGAAAGACAGTAGAAAACAAACGATAATAGTCTTCTCTGCTTATATCGGTAGAGGACACACCATTAATTCGTATTGTGCCTTTTGTTGGGATTAACAATCCACACAACAGTTTGATCATTGTTGTCTTTCCCGCACCATTCATTCCTACAAGTGCAATTTTCTCTCCATCCTCAATGACAAATGAAAGGTCTTTTACAATCCATCTGTCACTCTTTGGATAGCGATAAAAAACATGTGAAAATTCAATTTTCGATACATGATCAAATTTCATTCGGGTGGTATTTACTATCGACCTATTGGACTGCTTATTTACCTGTGTCTGCGTATTTGACTGTATTGTTTCTTCTCCGTCAATAAATGACCGTATACGACTCAAATCACCATTCATCCGATAAAAGTTTTGCATAAGCGTTCCAAACTGAAAGCTCCACATAGAAAAGCTTCGAATTGCTCCTACATAAAGAATATATTCTGCTAATGATAATTTTTCCTGTAGCACAAAAACAGCTAACAAAATTCCAGTCAAAATCTCCAGAACGCCACTAATTCCTGCACGAATTCCCGCAATCCGAATACGCTGTTTTTCAACCTGTGTATTCTCAATGTGAAAGCGATCCAATACTGCTGTAAACTTTTCTTCCAGCCAAGGAATCATACCAAAAATTCGAATATCCTTAGCCGAGCGAACATCCGCTGCTGTCTTATTCATATAATCGGCTTTTCTGGTAAGCCTTCCAATCGTTTCCTGCCGTTTTTTTCGTTCATTTTCCGCATTTCGGCTAATCAACAGTTCCACAATTGTACCTGTAATCAATACAGCTAACACCCATTTGGGCAATCTAATTAAAATAGAAAAATAAAGAATAATTCCCAATGCACCAGAACCAATCTCAATAATATGCATTGCTGCTTCCGACAAAAAATGATTGTCATCCGCCAGATAACCATCTGCCTCCTTGTAGTGCGCCGTAAAATCTGCATCTTCCAGTTTTTCATAACTGCATGTCATGTACTTTTCAAATAATTTTAAATCCAACTTAGCACACAACTGAGGTGCCTGTGCAGAAACCATACGATTTCCATACTGCAATATGACTGCTGCTACTACACTGGCAATGCCAAACGCCACAATAATCCCAACCGACACTGAATATCCCTGAATCATTCCAACAATCAAATTGGGAATTCGCACACCTACATAATCCATAAAAACAGCCAGTGGAATGTCTATTATCACAAAGACAAATGACATTGGTAAATATCTTCTTATCATCCGCAGCAAAAAGAATACATTATTCGATAGCGAATACTTCTTATCGTTCATTCTCTACATACCTCCCATTTCCCGTAATGTGACATCACGTATAATACTGCGCCTGTGCCTGCCAAAGCTGATCGTACACCGTACCTTTTTGCTGTACCAACTCGTCATGATGACCTTCCTGGATAATATGTCCATCATCGAACACGAGAATGCGGTCACTAAAGCGACAGGCAGAAAGGCGATGTGAGATATAGACCGCACTGGTTGATCCAGTGATCTCACGGCATTTCTTAAAAATCTCTGACTCTGCCACAGGATCAAGTGCCGCAGTCGGCTCATCCAGCAACATCAAAGATGGATCACGGTACTGCGCTCTCGCTAGCGCCAGACGCTGCTTCTCTCCGCCGGACGGCGCTGTTCCCTCCATAGCTGACATCCATTCGTTTAGTCCATTCTTTAACTGATCGGCCCATTCTTCCAGACCGATATCTTTCAGACAGCGACGCACCTTCTTTTCATCGTACTGTGCAGAAGCGGCAATGTTTTCCGCAAGTGGCAATCCAATGAGTGCAAAATCCTGAAAGACAACGCCTAGAATTTTCCAATATTCCTCTTTTGAATAAGATCGAATCTCTTTCCCATCCAAATAAATATGACCTTTTTGTGGCTCGTACATGCGGCACAGCAACTTAACAAAGGTCGATTTTCCACTTCCATTTTTCCCGACAATTGCAAGATGTTCCCCACTTTTGATTACAAGACTGACATCCTCTACGGCAGGCTTTGTGCTGCCATGATACGAAAAACTCACATGTTCAAAACGAATCTCATGAGGCGTTGAACGAGCAACAGATACTTCTTCCGATTTCTTTTGGGTCTTCTTTCCAGTTTGAACAAAATCAAGAAACTCCTGACAATGTGGTGCCTGCATCGCTACGTGCTGCATGGAGTAGACAAGCATACGTGCGCCCTCTGAGACACGTGACAATGCACCCGCGTACAAAAGCACATCTCCAATCGAAAAATATCCTTGTGCTGCACGGATGCCAACGATCAGATAGCCAGCAAAACTAATCAGTCGCCCAAACATCTCGCGAATCGCACTGTTTGACGCTTCTTTTCTGCGTCTGGATTCCCCTACACCCTGACGCATTTTCTGGTTAAACGTATCGCGAAAACGGCGAATGCTGTTTTGCTGCTGATACAAGCGCACATCCTTTGCTGCTTTGTCTGCCGTAATGTATTCATCCATATAATTTAACACCTGATTGTCATGAATCTGGCCTTCCAATCCCTGCTCTTTTAACTGATAGAGCTTACGCTCCGCAAAAAATGAGTACGTTGCCGAACCTACAATCAATGCAATGAGAAGAACGGTCTGCCACCAGTCATTTCCCTCTGCCGGTACAAAAACCGGATACGCCAACGCAAATGAAGAAATCACAACAGTCAAACCTTCTGTTACATTCATTAACACCCCTGGTACCTCCCATGGGCCATACCAGTACACATTAGCAGCACGGACAATTCGCTCATACTTTTCGCGCATCTTTCCATTTTCCAGTTCACTGTAATCTGCATGCATCATCGCCGCGCTCATTTCTTCATACAGCTTAACAAACAAATCCATGCCCTCAACGCTATTTAAATTGGCAAAGAAACGACCCGTCAGATGAATTAGTGCCGTAACTGCGATGCCCGCTATAATCCACTGTACGACCTGCGGCCGATCCGCGCCCTGCGTGAGCAAATCAAGAATCTTTGCCGAAAAGAATAATGTGACAAAGGGCTGGACAATCTCAAGAAAGCGACTTCCAATAAATGCAGGAAGATTCCATGGCGAGGTCTTTGCAATCAACACTGCTGTTTTCAATATGGTTTTGATCTGTTTCAGCATATCTTTTTTCTCCTTTCCTCCCTCAAGTGCAATAGTGTAAACAATTTATACATAGTATTGACGCTGCACCTCAAACATTTTTGCATAACTTCCTGCCTTTTTTAAGAGTTCTTCGTGCGTTCCTTCCTCTGCAATACGTCCATCCTCCATCAAGAAGATACGATCACAAAAGCGTGTACTTGCCAGACGATGGGAAATAAAGATGGACGTTTTGTGCGCAGACAACTGATTATACTTTTCATAAATATTGCTCTCAGCAATCGGATCGAGTGCCGCAGTCGGCTCATCCAAAAGAAGAATCGGTGCATTTTTATATAATGCTCGCGCCAATAACAACTTCTGTGACTGGCCTCCTGACAGATTCACAGCGCCCTCTTCTAGCTCCTGTACCAGCTTTGTGTTCTCCTTTTCCTTAAGAGAAGACACCCACTCAGCCAGATCAGCCTGTTCTAAGCACTGGGCAAAATAGGCCTCATCAACTTGTCCATCCCAGACAATATTATCTTTTATGGACACTGGAAAGATATGAAGATCCTGAAAGACAGTGGAGAATAGTTTATAGCATTCCGTTCGCTCCATTGATGTGATATCGACACCATTAATCCGAATATGACCGCTATTGGGGCGAATTAATCCACACAAAAGTTTAATCAGTGTACTCTTTCCTGCGCCGTTCATACCAACCAGCCCAATCTTCTCTCCCGCTTTTATCTTGAAGGACAATTCTTTTAAGGTATCTTTTTCATTATTTGGATAGCGATAGCTGACACGATCAAACTCGACCTCACACGGATCACCCTTCTTTAAGACATCCGCTGCGCAAACCCATCCACCAGATGGTATCGACTGTCCCTGTTCCTCTTCACGACTGTCCGTATCAAGGAAGTTTCGAACACATGAAAGATCACCGTTCACCTTCCAGACGCGCTGCAAAAGTCCTGTCACCTGACGCACCCACGCGGTGAATCCAGTCGCTGCACCAATATACAGCACATACTCCGCGATAGTAATTTTCCCTTGCATTGCAAATGCAGTAAGGCACAGATACACAACAGCATCGGCTGCAAATGACAGCACAGTTCCAATCGAGTCTGAAATAAAATTCCACTTTGCGATATGACCATACTCACGATTCAGTTTTTTGTTATAAATATTGTAATAGTGATTAACCCACGGATGCATCTGATAGAGGCGTACATCCTTGCCCTTTGCGGCATCCGACATCTCACTTGATAACTCTAGCAAACGACTTACGTTCTCACCAAAATAATCGTTGCGCTTCTGTCGTATCTTTTCGCCAAAGCCTGATGTCAGAAAGCTCACGACCGTCGCCGCGATCAAAAGAAGGATTACCCAAAATGGAAGCTTTGACAACACCGCAAGATACACGACCACACCTGCCACTGCTGAAAAGAAGGCAACCGTATTCTCACCTGCATTGACCAAAAATCCTGTATTAGACCAGATACGCTGCGATGCCTGGCTCAGACTTTGCATTACCTTCTTGTCACCTAGCATGTCATAGCTGCAATCCATTAAATGGTCATTTAGCATATCCGTCAGCTTCATGCGCACATACGCCGACTCCGCACTCACGATTCCTTTGCCATACTGATTCACTAAAGACAACACGACTAACAGTCCTCCGAGAATAGCTGCCTGTGTAAACAAATGTGTCCTATTTACACTTTCCTCAATTGCCCGCACGATCAAATTTGGAAACCAAATCCCGATATACGGAATGATGACCTCGAGCGGAATGCGCAACAGCACAAACACAAAGGAAGCTTTGGATGCCTGACGCATCACAGATGCCAAAAAGCTAATATTATCTGTTAATTTATATTTTTTCATGCCAACTTGTCCCCTCTTTAGATTTGTAGTAATAACAATCTCCAAATCAATTAAAAACTTTGATAAATCACCACTCTATCTAAAAGGGTACACTATATAATTTTAAAAGTAAATATCATTTTCCTTGTTTTTGTGTCTTTTTCACACTTTTTCTCAGCTAATGCGAATATTATTGTATGTGTTTACCCGTCTGGCTTTTTTATCTCACTTGCGTCACTGCAAGTATCACTATTATGGCATGTTTATTTTATCTGTTTTTGTAGCAAAAGTCCTTTGTCTAATAAAAATTACTTTTTCCGTCTCTCATTTGACCTTCCATGACTGCAACAGTTCAATCGACATGATGCCCTTTCCACTATGTGTCACAGTCGAATGACCACTCGTCATCGTCTCACCCACGCTCACACTGCAGTACGAAGAAAAAACACGTCCCCATTGTTTCCAGAAATCTGTCTCAATCAACGGATCATCACCTAGGTAATCTGCTGTTGACAGGTAATACTGCCAATTTCCTTTTTCATAGCCATTCGTCCAGTTTCCATCCCACTTCTTAGCCAGTATCTTTGCCACTTCTGTCTTCTGAGCCTCAGCATCCTCTGCATCTTCCATATAATAAATAGCATTATATAAATAGTTAGAAGTAGGGATGATCACATCATTTTCTGCCTGAATCTTCATATTCTGCATTATAAGGTACGAGGTTGCATTCAGCTGGATATATTCTACTTGATCTGCACCTGGTGTCAAAACAAGATACATGATATCCGTAAACGTTCCCAGATCCTTCTCGTCGCAATAATATGGTGCATTTTGTATTGCTGCTTCAATCTGCTTACAGTCATCTCCAAAGGAAAGTCCAAATGGAATATCTGACCAGTCAATTGAAAGGGATTCATAGTTATGTAAAAATAGATCTACTGTCAACCCATTATCTGTCGGATCAAGCACACATCCAATGCAGCTGCCAAGACTCTCATCGTACCAGTAATTAAGCCAAAATCCGCTCTCCAAATATGGATACTGACTAGACTGGTATGATGCCCCTCTCTCTTTTAATAATGCCTGTTCAATTTGATCAGACACTTGATCACCGATCGCAAGTAATTCATCGGTGCTTTCTGCCGTTATGTCAGTTTGGAAACTGACTTTGACAGTATCGCTTGTGTCTTGTGCCAATAAATATTCTATAGCCGACTGTACATCAAGCGTTTCCTGATCATTCTTGGCAAACACTGGCACAACTGCTGACAGCATTACAGAAACACATGTAGGTGCAACTAATATTCGAACTCTTTTGCTCATAGTTTGTACCTCCTTCTTTGAAATATCACGCACAATATTGTTTTATTTTTTCTTCTATCTGTATGTTATCATGAATACCAGTATTTTGTCAGTTTTATTTAGGTTTTTAAACAGCTACTTTTTTCTCAAATCTCAACCAATACTTTACAGGTCTTTATCTGGCAAGCAATTCCATACTTTAAAATCTTATGAAAACCAGCATCTCTAAGCTTCTGTGTATAGTCTCGATCTTTGATCTGCTTTAATGCCTCTTTACAATCTTTTTCTAGTTGATCTTCATCATCTGAATATTTTACTTCTATTACAATTCCAATATCTGAATCATCAATCTCGATCAAGATATCGCTAAATCCAGTTCCGGATTCCCGATTTGATGACCCCTCCCAGCCTGTCTTGAAACTCAAAATCCCAAGAAGAATACCATGGTAGAAATTTTCTTTAATTGATTTTCGAACAAAAGTATCACGAATGCTAATTGTCTTACCCATATAGGCAGTCAACAGCCGTTCAACCTCTTTTTCTTTTCCTTCCATCAATGCCTGACAAAATGCATTTGCCATTTGACCATCTTTTTTGACTTCATCTTGAAACAGACTTAAAATATTATCTGTGACTATATTTCTGATCTCCCGATTCGGAATTACCAAACGATAGCGTCCATCGTCCTCTGATCCTCTTTGAGTCAAATACCCAGTCATAAAGAGTGTACTCCATAAATTATCAATTGTGGAATATAATTCTTTGTAGGTAATCGTTTCATTAATCCGCTTTCGAACCACATTTCCACTCACAAGACGTTCTAATTCTGTTTTTGCAAGCTTCTGTGGTTCCCCAACACTGTCAATAAAATGATTGATTACTTCGTTCCCGCTTGTGTTTAACCAATAATTTTTTGGTGTCGCATTGGGAGTTGTCAAATGGTCTGCGCAATAATTTACAACATCCCAAGGGCAATAGACATCTGTATTTCCAAACCGATATCCATCATACCATTCTTTGACTTCCTCATAATGATCTTGCTGATTCAAACTTTTAAGCATCTTTTTCACTTCATCATCAACAAATCCAAATGTTTCATCATAATCCGTATCGGTAATTGAATAGACCTTAAAATTATTTAATCCAGTAAAAATACTCTCCTTTGCAATTCGCAGACATCCCGTCAGAACAGCAAATTCCAGACTATCATTTGTTTTTAATACATTTTCAAAAAAATTGCGAAGTAGTAGCGCCATTTCATCGTAGTAACCATTTTGGTTTGCCTTTGCAAGTGGAACATCATATTCATCAATTAAAACAATCACTTGCTGTCCAAAGTGAATTTCTAACAGTTCTGTCAACTCTTGAAGGCTACTTACAAGCGTGTCTTCTTCCATCTCTCGATCTAAAAGTTCACTAAAAAGTGCTTTATCAACTGCTGTCAGTCTATCACTGTCCAGTAAAAACTGTACTCTTCTAGCCTCTCGGTTCACCAATTTGATCAACTGAGCCTTGGCCTTTGCATACGAATCTGCATGAATGCTCTTTAAGCTGATCGATACAACTGGATATTTTCCCATATGTTTTTCGCATAATTCATTATTTTTAGAAATAGAAAGACCTTGAAAAAACTTTGGATCGGTTCCAATCTCGAAGAAGTGCTGAAGCATACTCATATTCAGTGTTTTTCCAAAGCGGCGTGGTCTTGTAAACAAAGATACTTTATTTCTTCTGTTAAGAACTTGTTCGATTAATTGAGTTTTATCTACATAATAATACCCATGTCTTCTAATTTCCGCGAAATCCTCAATTCCTACAGGAAGTCTTAATTGCTCCATTTCTTAAACTCCTTTCCGATTACCGACACCATTATTTGTTTTATCTTTTTCTTCATACGTGCAAAAAGACTCCACGAGTCCGTGGAGTCTTCGTAACATATAAAAGCCATTCCCCTATTACAGATTTGCTCTAATTTCCTTCGGACGGAAACCACCCTCTGCTAATGCAGCGATGATCTCTTTCTTATGGCTCTCACCAAAGCTCTCCATGGTGATCTTTAACTCTACTGCGGCGCTTCTGTTTATTGTAATAAACTGATTGTGGTCAAGCTTAATGATATTGCCCTTTACCTGTGCGATAAGGGAAGCGACCTTTGCTAACTCACCCGGCTTATCTGGAAGCAGACAGGATACGGAGAAGATTCTTCCTCTCTGAATTAATCCGTGCTGTACAACAGAGGACATGGTGATAACGTCCATGTTACCACCGCTTAGGATGGAAACGATCTTCTTGTTCTTTACATCAAGATGCTTGAGTGCTGCAACAGTCAGAAGTCCGGAGTTTTCTACAACCATCTTGTGATTCTCGATCATATCAAGGAATGCACCGATCAGCTCGTCGTCCGGTACGGTAATGATCTCATCTACATTTGCTTTAATATACGGGAACAGCTTATCTCCAGGAGTGCGCACTGCTGTACCATCTGCAATTGTATTGACACTCGGAAGGCTTACAACATGATCAGCCTTTAAAGATTCCTGCATACAATTTGCACCTTCTGGCTCTACTCCGATAATCTTAATCTTTGGATTAAGCATCTTAGCTAATGTGGAAACACCTGTACACAGTCCGCCGCCGCCGATTGGGCAAAGAATGTAATCAACAGTCGGAAGCTCCTTTATAATCTCCATTGCGATGCTTCCCTGTCCACATGCAACATCCAGATCATTAAAAGCATGGATAAATGTATATCCATGTTCTTCTGCAAGCTTCAACGCATGCTCACATGCGTCATCATACACATCTCCGTACAGAACAACCTCAGCGCCATAGCTCTTGGTACGGTTAATCTTAATTAACGGTGTATTTGTCGGCATAACGATAACTGCCTTTGCGTGATACAGCTTTGCTGCGTAAGCAACACCCTGTGCGTGATTTCCTGCGGATGCAGTGATGATACCCTTTGCGCGATCCTCCTCACTTAAAGTGGAAATCTTGTAGTACGCACCTCTTACCTTGTAAGCTCCGGTGTACTGCATATTCTCAGGCTTGAAATAGACCTTATTTCCAGTCTGGTTTGAGAAATACTCGCTGTACTTTAATTTTGTCTCCAGTGTGACGCGGCTTACGATCTCACTGGCTTCCTCAAATTTCTCTAATGTCAATTCTTCCATTTTCTCATGCCTTTCTTTTCGCTTGTTGTGCGTTACTTGCTGCACTTTCTACTACATTGTACTACATTTTATTGCTAGTTTTTCTGTTTTTTCCCGTTAGAGCTTTGGTGCTTTACTGCTCAGACGATGTGTCCTTGCGGTCAAACAATGCGGTGACAAATTGCTCAGAATTAAACTTCTGCAGATCATCAATGCGCTCGCCAACACCGATATATTTAACCGGAATGCCAAGCTCGGACTGGATCGCTACTGCGATTCCACCCTTTGCGGTTCCATCCATCTTTGTTAAGATGATACCACTAATATCAGCAACCTCCATAAACTGCTTTGCCTGAGAAAGTGCATTCTGACCAGTTGTACCGTCAAGAACAAGAAGCGTCTCTCTGTATGCTTCCGGATACTCCTTGTCGATGATACGATTGATCTTTTTCAGTTCTTCCATCAGGTTCTTTTTATTATGAAGACGACCGGCTGTATCACAGATTAAAACATCTGTATTTCTTGCCTTTGCTGCCTGAACAGCATCAAAAATAACTGCTGCCGGGTCGGAACCTTCCTTATGGGAAATAACACCAACATTTGCACGTTTTCCCCACTCTTCAAGCTGATCAATTGCAGCAGCCCGGAAAGTATCAGCTGCTGCTAAGAGCACACTGTTTCCCTCTGCCTTTAACTGATCAGCCAATTTGCCAATTGATGTCGTCTTTCCAACACCATTGACACCGATGACAAGCACAACTGATTTTCTGTGCTCAAACTCGTAGGCGTTTTCACCCAGATCCATCTGACGGCGGATACTGTCAATTAAAACCTCCTTGCACTCGTGAGGCTCCTTTAAATGAAGCTCTTTTACCTTCTGCTTCATATCTGTTAAGATTTTCTCCGTCGCATCAACACCTAAGTCGCCCATGATTAAAATTTCCTCGATTTCCTCATAGAAATCATCATCAATATCCGTAAAGCCTCTGAAAACAGAGTCAATTCCTGAAACAATGCTGTTTCTTGTCTTTGTCAAACCTTCCTTTAATCGGGCAAAAAAGCCTTTTTTCTTTTCTTCCATAGTCCACCTGCCTATCTATTTCTGTATTTGTTGATAATTACTTGTCGAGATCCTTTTCAATCAAGTTGACGCTTACGAGTGTGGATACACCCTTCTCCTGCATCGTGATACCATACAGGCGGTCAGCTGAAGTCATTGTTCCTCGTCTATGTGTAATTACAATAAACTGCGTGTTTGCCGTAAGCTTATGCAGGTAGTTTGCAAAACGGCCTACATTAGAATCATCTAGCGCTGCCTCTATCTCATCAAGAAGACAAAACGGCGACGGCTTTAAATTCTGAATAGCAAACATAAGCGCAATTGCAGTAAGCGCCTTCTCGCCTCCGGAAAGCTGCATCATGTTCTGAAGCTTCTTGCCTGGCGGCTGTGAGATAATACGAATGCCGGCCTCTATCACATCCTCATCCTCAACAAGCTCAAGTGTACCTTTGCCGCCTCCGAAAAGTTCTTTGAAAACCCGGTCAAACTCAACGCGAATTTCCTCAAATTTTTCCTTAAACTGCTTTCGCATACCCTCATCAAGTTCTTCAATAACTTTCTGCAAAGTCTTCTCAGACTCAACAAGATCTTCGTACTGCGTCTTCATAAAGGTATATCGCTCTGACACCTCTTTGAACTCATCAATTGCACTTACATTTACGCTTCCAAGTCCGCGTATGCTCTTTTTAAGTTCACCTATATGCTCTTTTAGCTCACTAAGCGGCCTATCACTTTTGGCTGCTGCCTTAGCATCACTAGGCCGAAGTTCATATTCTTCCCAAAGATACTCAGCAAGCTCGTCAAGGCGGCTCTCGAAGCGTTCCTTGTGGTTATTCATGCGAAGAAGGTCTCTGTCAAGAGCAGATAGTCTCGTTGAAAGCTCCTCTCTCTTTGCAAAAAAGCCTTTTAATGAATCATTGATATGATTTCTTCGCTCATTTACCTTTGACAGCTCTGCTTCCTTTTGCTGCACAGTCACCTCAAGTGCCTGCATCTGCTTTTGCACTTCATCAATTTGAGCCGTTTTTTGTGCTACAGCATCTTCACATGCCAAAAAGACTGTTTTTAGTTCTTCCTGCTCTGTCTTTCGTTTATCTGCTTCCTGAGCAATCCGGCTTATATTAGCTAAAATAAATTGCTCCTGCTGCTTTAACTGCAGCTGCTTTGTGCCAAGCTCGGAAATTTCTTTTGTCAAATCGTCACGCTGCTTCATCATCTCATCAACAAAGCTTTGATTTCTGTCTGCACTGTCTTTAGACTCATCACCAGCAGACTCAAGCTCCTTGATTGCACTTGCTACCTGCTCAAAGCTTGCTTTAATTCTCTCAAGCTTTCCTTCCTGCAAAACAAGTTCATTATTTAAATGCTCGCGGTCTTTTACAATTTCCTCAACACGCTGCGATGCTTCTCTTACTCTAAGACGTCCTTCCGTCTCCTTTAAGGTCAAATTTTGAATCTCATTTTGCTGTTTTTGAGTCTGCTGTGAGAGATTCACTACTTTCTTTTCTAATTCTTCAAAGGAAGATGACAACTTATTTAAGTTTTCTGTTTCCTTTTTTATTTTAATCTCAAGCTCTTCAAGCTCTCGATTTCGTCCCAGCAAGTTGCTGCTGTTTTTAAAGGCACCACCTGTCATAGATCCGCCAGGATTTAACAGCTCTCCTTCAAGTGTAACAATGCGAAGGCTTCTTCTATACTTTGCTGAAACTTTCATTCCATGATCAATTGTATCGACAACGACAATTCTTCCCAGCAAAAATGACACCAATCTTTTGTACATATCTGATGTCTTAACAAGGCTGCTTGCCAGTCCAATCACGCCTGGCTCTTTTAATGCATCCTTTTGCGAAAACTCATCTCGCACCGTGATTGCATCAAGCGGCAAAAACGTAGCTCGTCCAAAACGGCCCTGTTTTAAATATTCGATCATGTGCTTTGCTGTCTGCTCGGTATCGGTAACGATATTTTGAATTGCACCTCCAAGCGCTGTCTCAATTGCCGTCTCATAACGCTTTTCTACATGAATTAAGTCTGCCACAACACCATGGATTCCTGGATTTTGCTTTTTGACCTCCATGATTTTCCTGATGCTGTTTCCATAACCTTCATATCGCTCGGCAAGATTTCTAAGTGACTCTGCACGCGTAACAGAAACCTGATGAAGACGCCGCTGCTCGTAATACTCATTTTGCAGCTGCTCTTTTCGCTTTTGCTCCTTTTCAAGCAAATCTGAAAGTTCAACCTGTTTTTCTGTCAGCTCTGTTTTTTTCTGTGAGATTTCTTGGTATGCTGCCTGACACTCTTTTTCGCGTTTTTGCCAAATTGACTCATCTGTTTTACTCTCTAAGAGTCTGCGGTTCATCTGCGCCTGCTCAGTTTTTGCCTGTTCAAGAAGCGTCTGATATTTTTGCAGTTCTCCCACAAAGGAAGATTTTTCATTTAACAGGGAAATCATCTTTCCCTGATCATCCTTTAATGCCTGCTGATATGAAGCAAGTCCATCCTGCACCTGAATAAGAACACTCTGCGCGCCGTCCTTTTTTGCCGTTATGTCATAGCTTTCGCGGCTGCATTCCTGACGCTTTTTTTGTTCCTCTTCTAATTGTGCTTCATATTCCTTCTGCTCTTTCTCAAGCACTTCCATACGCTGTGACGTATGAGTACGCCGTAAATATTCGGTATTGATCTGTTCCTTCAATACATTAACGGCACCTTCCTTTTCCTGACGATTTGTCTGGCAGTCACTAATTTCATCGCGAAGTGCACTGATCTGAGCATCAAGACTATTCAGGCTGTCCTGCTGTCTTTCATACTTTGCTTTTAATGCTTCACTGCTTCTGTTTGTATCTTCATAGTCTCTTGTCGTAATTGCAAGATTTTTTTCAAGAGCTGCCAAATCACTCTCTGTCTTTGTACTCTCTACAGCGTATGCATCGATATCATATTGTTTTAATTCATCGCGAAGTCTCAGATATTCCTTTGCTGATGCTGCCTGCTTTTCAAGTGGTCCAACCTGCCTTGAAAGCTCTGACATAATATCGCTTAGACGAACCATATTTGCCTGCTCGCTCTCAAGCTTTTTCTTTGCTGCCACCTTACGGCGCTTAAATTTTACAATACCTGCCGCCTCATCGAACAGCTCACGGCGATCCTCTGGTTTACCGCTTAAAATCTTATCAATCTGACCCTGTCCGATAATGGAGTATCCTTCTTTTCCAATACCTGTATCATAGAAAAGCTCCGTGACATCCTTTAATCGGCACTGTGTTCCATTCAGACGGTACTCACTTTCTCCTGAACGATAAATACGTCTTGATACGGTAACTTCATTATAATCAAGATTTAGATGACGGTCTGAATTATCAAATGTGATTGCCACACTCGCATAGCCCTGTGGCTTTCTGTTTTGCGTACCTGAAAAGATGACATCCTGCATATTTGCACCACGAAGCTGCTTAGAGCTTTGTTCTCCAAGCACCCAGCGCACAGCATCGGCGACGTTGCTCTTTCCACTTCCGTTTGGCCCGACAATACAGGTAATTCCATTATGGAATTCAAACAGCGTCTTGTTTGCAAATGACTTAAAGCCCTGCACCTCAATACTTTTTAAATACATAAAAGATTATTCTCATTTCTAACGTTATGCGTTTGTTTTCTTAAGCAGCAGAATAGTCTCATAGGCAGCCAGCTGCTGAGCACCCTTTTTAGTATGACCCACTCCGACACCATATGCCTTCTCGCCAATCTTTGCCTGCATGCGGAACTTTTTATCATGATCCGGACCTTCTTCTGCAAGCAGCTCATATGACAATGGCTCGTTAAAGTCTCTTTGAACGATCTCCTGAAGGATAGTTTTGCTATCGTAAAAGAGTTTTTTATTTTCCAAGTCGTTTAATACAAAACGGGTAATAAATTCTTTTGCATTAGCAAATCCACCATCCAGATAAATGGCACCAATTAACGCTTCCATTGCATCAGATGTGATTGATGCGCGAAGTCTTCCGCCTGTGGAGTCCTCTCCATTGCCAAGACGAAGATATTTTCCTAGAGAAATAGCTTCTGCACACATTGCTAATGACTGCTCACAGACAATGCTGGCACGAAGCTTTGTCAGCTCTCCTTCCGGATATTCATTATAATTGTGAAATAAATAATCACTTGATACGAGTTCCAACACAGCATCCCCCAAGAACTCCAGACGCTCGTTGTCATGTCTCTTTCCTGCATAATGCTCATGCGCATAGGAGCTGTGCGTCAAAGCAAGTTCTAACAGCTTCGGATCCTGAAATGTATATCCGACTGTTTTTTCTAATTCACCCATAATTCCTCCTCACAATTAAAAGACAGAGCCGCAAGGATCTACCTCGCAGCTCATGTACCGTTTTCATTTTACGCCATCGTATCATTAATTAATTCGTACACATCGCCAACGGTTGCCAGATTTTTGCTTTCGAGCTCTTCCTGAGGAACTGTAATTCCCAGTTCATCCTCGATTCCCATAATAATCTCAACCGCGTCCAATGAATCAGCTCCGAGATCCTCAAGCAATCTCGTGTCCATTGTAATTTCGTCCTCCTCGACATCTAAAACCTCAGCAATAATTTTCTGCAGTGTTTCAAATTCCATACAAGTCACCCTTTCTTAATACCTTCTTTTTTAATTTTTGTTCTTACACACTCAGACTTTTTTCTATCTTTGCGGCAATATCTGCCTCAGTAAAGGATACACACTGCTCAATTGCAGTTGTAACTTCCTTTGCTTTTGAACTTCCATGAGCCTTTACTACAAGACCCTTTAATCCCAGAAGCGGCGCTCCGCCGTACTCACTGGCATCAAATTTTTTCACTACGCCCTTTAATGAAGGCTTTGCAAGAAGACCACCGATCTTTCCTGCCGTTGTAGACAGCATCGCGCTCTTGATCTCTTTAATCAATGCACTTCCAACACCCTCATACAGTTTTAAAATGACATTTCCGACAAATGCCTCACAAACTAGCACATCACATGGACCATACGGAATATCTCTCGCTTCAACATTTCCGATGAAGTTAATGTCTGAACATTCTTTTAATAATGGATATGTCTCTTTTACGAGTGCATTTCCTTTTTCCTCTTCAGCACCAATATTGACAATGCCGACTCTCGGATTTTTAATACCCATCACATGTTCTGCATAGATGGAACCCATCTTTGCAAACTGTACCAGCTGTTCTGCTCGCGCATCTACATTAGCACCACAGTCTACTAAAAGCATGGCTCCGTTTACAGTCGGGATAACCGGTGCAAGCGGTGCTCTTTTCACACCCTTGATTTTTCCTGCAATCAGCTGACCGCCGACTAATACAGCGCCTGTGCTTCCACAGGAAACAAATGCATCTGCCTTCTGCTCTTTTACAAGCTTAAGTCCGACAACAAGTGAAGAATCCTTCTTAGTACGAACCGACTCCACAGGCGGTGCGCCAGTTTCGATCACCTCAGATGCCGGCACAATCTCAAGTCTTGACTTGTCATAAGTAAGTCCCTCTAATGCCTTATTTAAGTCATCTGGACGACCTGTCAGAAGTACCTTTATGCTGCTGTTTTTATTAATGGCATCTACTGCGCCCTGCACCATACAGGCAGGAGCGTTATCGCCTCCCATACCATCTACTGCTACTGTAATCATTCTTTTTCTTCCATTCTTGTTAATTCACAGGGGAGTTTTCTATCCCAGTATCATAATATACGATTCTGTATAAGAAATCAAGAACTTTTTCGGACATTACTTTGAAAGACCTGCTCCAAGTGTCCGTCTCGTGAAATCCATTCACCTTCGTGCTTTGCCGTAACAAAAAGAGCGTACAGTCCGAAAACTGTACGCTCCATTCAAATTTTTAATTAGTCCTCAACAGAAACGATCTCTCTCTTGTTATAAGAACCACAAGCCTTGCAAACTCTATGCGGCATCATAAGAGCACCACACTTGCTGCACTTTACCAGATTGACAGCGCCCATCTTCCAGTTTGCTCTACGCTTATCTCTTCTAGCCTTAGAAGTTTTATTCTTTGGACAAATAGACATGTTTTACACCTCCTTAATTAAAGCTTTCACAGCCTGCCATACACATCCTGGCAGGCAGGATGTGACTACTGTATCAGGAATCCGTACGATTATTCTTGGCGAATATCTCACGGATAATTGACATTCTGGGATCTAACTCTGTACGATCACAATTGCAGGTCTGGTGATTTAAGTTTACTCCGCATTTTGGGCATACACCCTTACAGTCCTCTCTGCAGAGCACCTTATCCGGAATATCCGTCATCATTTCATCCAAAACCATACCATCTACGTCCAGATGATACCCGTCAATGTAGGATTGCTCATCCAACTGTGCGATACGCTCCTCTGCTGACGCATTAGCATCTACGTTTCTCTCAAAGTCAAGATCCATAGGTACCTTTACGTTATCAAGACAGCGGTCACATGGCATCTCTAAAACAAGAGATACCTTAGCCGTTATCGCAATCTTCCTGTCTCCCTCATGTGTAAGCCTCAGCTCAACTGGCTGCTTACTTACAATCGGATACTTCTTACGCTTCCAGATGACCTCTGACATTTCAAGGGGAACCTCATATGTCTTTACAGTACCATCCACAGTAAAAAGCTCAGACATGTTAATTACCATAGCAGACCTCCTCACAGGCTGAACCCGTGTCAAGTATTTTTACATGACACTTTACGCACACTCGTACATTATATAGTTTTCACTACCATTTGTCAACTGTTTTCTTAGACTTTTTTTATTTCATCTGTGCCTGTACAGCGGTGATTGCAACAACGCCTACAATGTCATCTGCAAAACAACCTCTTGACAGATCGTTTACAGGTGCACCGATACCCTGTGTAACTGGGCCATATGCCTCTGCCTTTGCCAGTCTCTGAACCAGCTTATAGCCGATATTTCCAGCATCAAGGTTCGGGAAGATCAGTACGTTTGCCTGTCCAGCAACGGTGCTGTCTGGAGCCTTAGAAGCTGCTACAGACGGAACAAGTGCTGCATCTAACTGAAGCTCGCCATCAACGTCAAGCTCTGGATACTGCTCTTTTGCAATCTTGGTAGCCTCTACAACCTTTGTTACAAGATCATGCTTTGCACTTCCCTTTGTGGAATGAGACAGCATAGCAACCTTTGCCTTCTTTCCGGTCAGCTGCTCGAAGGACTCTGCGGAGGATGCTGCAATTGCTGCTAACTCTTCCGGATTCGGATCCTGGTTCAAACCACAATCACCAAATACAAATACGCCGTCCTCACCATACTCGCAGTTCGGAACGATCATTAAGAAGAATGCGGATACTAACTTGCAGCCTGGCTTTGTCTTGATGATCTGCAGACATGGACGAAGTGTGTTAGCTGTAGAATGGCATGCACCTGATACCATACCGTCAGCATCACCAGCCTTGATCATTAAGCATCCATAGTATGCATAATCAGACAGTGCCTGCTTTCTTGCTTCTTCCTTAGTCAGACCCTTCTTCTTTCTTAACTCAACGAACAGATCCAGATACTCCTCGGTCTTCTCATATGTAGCTGGGTCGATGATGGTAGCGCCAGTTACGTCATAGCCCTTTCCGTACTTTTCAACTTCTTCTGGGCTTCCTAAAATGATCAGGTTTGCAAGACCTTCCTTTAAGATCTTCTCAGCTGCCTCCCATGTTCTGGTATCCATAGACTCCGGCAGAATAATTGTTTTCTTATCGGCCTTTGCTTTTGCCTTAATCTCATCAATAAATCCCATGATACTTTAATTCTCCTTTCATTCTTCGGACGCGCTTTTCGCGCTGTCTTTCTTTTATCAATTATAGTACAATCCTTAATCTTAGGCAAGATAGGATTTTCCATATTTTGTTTCTTTTACGGTACAAAATTACAGTTCACGCGTCATGTTACTACAGCCCTTCGGTGTAATGGTTTCGTCGTCGGACCAAACTCAGCAGGCTCCTGTTATGTTTTTTCTTATTATATATTACTTTGAAAGGCCTGCTTCAAGTGTCCGACTCGTGAAATCCATTCACCTTCGGGCATACTATAAATATTGATTTATCCGTGAACTGTAGCGGTACAAAGTTGCTGTTTTAATTTTTTTGTCGTATACTTTGAACAACCTCGCCCGACGTGTCTGACGAGGATTCCATTGCAGCCGTCAGGATTTCTCACCTCGGGCTGTTTTGGAATCGCGATTTAGTCCAGCATTACGCTTTTCCTGACTTCTCAGACATCTTTCGGTGCTTCGCAAGACAGGAACATGATTGCTCCAGTGCCGTCCATCCACTCCCACATTGTATCATACAATTGACACACATCCAGAAAGTGGTAACAAAAGAGCAAGGTTTGCAGTTACAAATCTATATTGTTATCGGGTTACTCTGATTATTGATTGACAAATTACTCACTGCTGCAAATTTCTATATTGATTCACAACTTTTGTAATTCGCTGCATCCGGCATATACCTTACTTTCATTTCAGCGGCTAACGTTCTTAAACTTGGCCGTTTTCTCTCTTCCAGCACTTCATACGGAATCTTTCGGTAGAAGAAGTGCTTTTGAATACCTGAAAATACTTTTGTAATTCTCGCCCAGATCGTTTTGTACGTTTCCTGCGAAAATTCCGGTACAATACCTTCTTTTGTTTTCAAAAAATTTAACATCCGTAAATCTGGTGCCAGTTTATCATACAAACCCATTCCTACCAATCCAATCGTATAGGCTGCGGCCTGATGTATGGACATTCCATATCTTCGCATGAACAAAAACTTGCCCATCTGACTGGTATAAGCAGGATCAATCTTACAAAAGGTGATTTCTCGTCTCAAACTCTGATTTTCAATACTGGATGCAATCCTCTGATACGCAAACAGGGTCATATGGTGATTTCCTTTTCGATTTCCATACTTTCTGGATGCCAGTTTAATTGTTAAATCAATGTCTTCTACTATAAGACGTTTGTCTTTTTCTGCACACCAGTTAAATACTTCCTTAACGGCCGCTCCCAAAATATTCGTGATCTGACCGGTCGATTTTTTCACGAGGTCAAATCGAATCATTTTCTGATCAAGAAGCTTTCCTGTTTCGTCAATCTCTGCTAATGCAAAATGATCATAGTTAATATCCATGGAAATTGCACCATTTCCATAATAGCTGTTTTCATATGCCTGCAGCTTCATGGTAACGGATACGATAATATACTGTCGATTCTTCCTGTCCCGTTTTACGGTAAAATTATAGCAAACAGACTGTCGATCCTCCGGCTTACAGGTGAAGTTGTTTTGAAAAGCTTCATTGTATCTTGGAAGCTTAAAATCATGGAATACTGTGGTGGTACCGTCTATGCAGGTAACAGACAAATCCTTTCCATCATATTTACACAGGAAGTTTCCATACTTTGATGTATGCCTTCCCGGAAGTGCCATGCTCTGGTGACGTTTTTCAAAAAATTCCTGTTTCCATTCTTTCAATGCTTTTTGTGAAGTTTTATTATCCTCAGCAGATTTTGTAATGCCCACGGTATCCTTCTCGGAATACAGTTTCTTTCCGCCAAACACAATACGCTCCGGTGGCAGATTTTTTATATTTTCAAGCTTCTTTTCCTTCCGTTTTCTCGCTTCCGTTACAAGTGCCAGGCGTGTCTTTAATTTACGAATATCGGCTTCCACACTGCGCTCATACTCATCCAATTTTACAACCGTTTTGTTGAACAGAACAATCATGAGACCTTTGACCTTCAGCTGGCATCTTGGATAAGGAGTGACCCATCGTCCGTCTTTTCGATAGATTCGAATCGAGTTCTTAACGGCCTTTTTCTTATACAGCGCTTCCTGAATGGTCTGAATCTTTTCATCACGGGTCTTTAAATCTGCAGTGATTGTGGTGCTGTAATACTTTTTCAATTCCTTCTGTGAAGAGAGCGAACCTGAGGCCGCTGAATAGACTGCCGCATTATAATAATCATTGGTTTTGTATTTTTCCTTCAAAAACACCGGATATGCATGATCAATAAGCGGTCCTGACGCAAGATATTTCTGATCATACAGGGCATTATACAGATCTATTTTGGCATCATTAAATACACGCATCGTTTGCAGAAACGATGCTGTATTTTCGATGGTATTCTCATCCAAATAATAGCGTTTATCCGAATTGATTGTTCTTGACAGCTCCATACAAATCACCTCGATTGTAAATCAGTTAACTGTTGCAATATCATTTTAAATATGTTATTATTATAGCACATTCAAAGAAATATTTCAAGTGTCGATTGTAAAAAAGAATGGAGGCTTTTATGGACGATTTTAACAGAAAACGACATGCCGTTTACAAACTTACTTATCATGCTGTGTTTGTTATTAAGTATCGCAGAAAAGTAATGTCAAAACCGATTATTGAGCACATGAGACAGTATGCCGCCCATCTGATCGGGCAGTGTTATCAGGGCAGGCTCATAGAACTGAATGGAGAACCGGACCATGTCCACATCCTGTTTGAACTTCCTGCAACAGCAGCGCCATCTGTTGTCGTGTGCAGTCTTAAGACGCAGCTTTCAAAAGAAATCCGAGCAAATTTCTGGGATGAAATCAAGGATAAATTGTGGAATAATATTTTCTGGTCGGACAGTTACTTCATTACGACTACAGGAGGAGCAGACATTGAAACGCTAGAAAAATATATCCAAGACCAGGGTATTGAAAAACCGAAACGAAAATATACCAAAAGGCAAACAAAAAAATGTGAGAAAAAGACTCGCACTTGATATTTATTGACTAATTCTTTGTTATGTCGCATTAATCCCCGCCCGACTATGTCGGACGAGGTTTTCTGCGGAAAAATGGATAAAAGTGAAATTGAAGTATATTCCTCATTTGACGCGATTGAAGAGGTTTTATCTGCTGGCTGTTTTTGCGGGACTTTGTGGCGGCCAACAACTACTGCACAAATCACTGTCAAAAAAATTGCCGCTGTTTTTATTTGCTTGTTCATCCATATCCCCTCTTTTCTATATTAATTACGAATTTTTGTAGGAAGGACTGCTTTCACGCCTGCATTCCTTCGATTGACTTTCTACCCCTATATTAAAGAAAAATCCCCAATTATACAAGCAAAAAGTTTGCATAATTGAGGATTTCTAATTTATTGATGACAACCACACAATGCTTGGGAGGGGAAATTTAATGATTGCCATTCAAAAATCAGCTTAACTCGTGCATCCACACGCGCATCTGATTTTCACCTCTGTTTGCCCATGCATAATATGGGATTGCGGTTAGCGTCTCTTTTTCTTTTATTGGACGTTCTTCACTATAAAGCGCATCACTTGTATGAATCCGATAGCCATCTACCTTTAACAGCATATTTCCAGAAAGCTTTCCTTCCTTGCATAATACAGCCTCTGCCTTTACATTCTCTGGAATACGCAGGCTCTGCACATCACCATCATTATCTACACCTTCAAAACAATATACGATTGGACCTCTCATCAATGCTACACAGCCTTCATCATCTCGAACTTTATTATTTGCATATACCTCTCTGACTGGCATATCAAAGGTAATCTCTATAGTATCACCTTCTCTCCATATCTGATTTATATACAGATAACCTTTTCGAATTGCGGCCTCAATGCAAACCGACTCACCATTAATGGTCACTTGCAGATGATGTTCTTTTATTTTGATATATCCCGGAATATGGATTGCCAATGTAAAATCGCTCTGCTTTGGAGAAACATGATAAACAACCTTTCCTTCCCATGGATAACGGCTTTCTACCTGAATCTTTGCCTTTTCAAGATCTGCCTCCTGACCCATAAACAGATGGGAATATATCGTATCTTTTCCCTCACTCCAAGCATAAGCAGAAAGAGATGTCATTAAACGCACAAGATTTGTCGGGCAGCATGCGCACTCATACCAACCCGGACGCTCTGGAAGTACATGACGGTATCCAAATACCTTTCCTGAAATACCCGGCTGTACTTCAAGCGGATTTACGTAAAAGTAACGCTTTCCATCAAGCTGAATACCACTGATTGTGCCATTGTACAGCTCTCGCTCCATAATATCTGCATAAGTTCCGTCTGCCTCAATATTAAGCATACGCTTTGCAAAAAATACCATAGCAATTGATGCACATGTTTCTGCGTATGCCATATCATTCGGCAAATCATAATCCTCAGAAAAAGCCTCACCATCTGCGGTTGAACCAATTCCGCCTGTCAAATACATTCTCTGGTTAACAATGTTGTTCCATAAGCGCTTGCATGCCTGATAGAGCTTCTCATCGTTGTCTTCACCTGCCAGATCTGCCATTGCAGTATACATATATGTAGCACGAACTGCATGGCCAACTGCCTTGTCCTGTTCGTAAATCGGCTTATACACCTGTGCATACTTTGTATCGAGCGGATCCATTCCATACTGACCAAAGTGGATCCATCCTCTTTTTTGCTTTTCCTCATAAAAATAGTTTGGATTCTTTCCGCGCTCCTCAAGGAAGAAACGTGCCATATCCTTATATTTTTCTTTTCCAGTTACACGGTAGAGTTTCATCAGACCAATCTCAACTTCCTGATGACCCGGTATTCCGCGCTCCTTTCCTTCACCAAAACGACTTATAATGTGATCAGCCATTCGCTCCATCACATGAAGCAGCTTATCCTTGCCAGTTGCCTGATAATAAGCCACTGCTGCCTCCATCATATGACCTGCGCAGTACAGCTCATGGCACTCCTGCAGATTCTGCCAACGATGCTCTGGCTCCTTGATTGTGAAATAAGTATTCAAATATCCATCCGGCTGCTGTGCCTTCTCAATAATATCAATAATGTCGTCAGCACGCTTTTCAAGTGCCGCATCTGGCTTAACAGTCAATGAATATGCAACACCCTCAAGCCACTTTGCCACATCGCTGTCCTGGAAAACCATTCCATAAAATTCACCGGTGCTAAGCCCTGCTGCGATACGGAAGTTTTCGATTGCGTGGCTCTTTGCAACGCCTTCTACCTCATCATTTAATACATGCTCCTGAAATGGGATCACCACATTGATGATGCGATTCTGGATTTCAGACCAGAAATCATCTTTAATGTGAACCTGCTTTACCGTAACCTCATCTGCTGTTTTCTGCATTGTCACTGCCTCCTGAACATTTTTCATATTTTCATTTAATAGAGTTTTCTATCTGCATTTTAAAACATATATAAGAAAAATAAAATGGACTATTTTAGGCATTTCGGTAATTTTTCCACTGGAGACAGAGACAATTCTTAGCCTGCATTCACCCCGCTGCTTCTGGACCTTCTGATATTACCGTCATCTGTGCATTCTGCACTTCTCCAAACGTACAGCCCTGATATTCATACGTTTCAAAGACTCCTGTAATAATAATATCAGAACCATTTAACGGAAAATCAGCAGATGTATAGTCATCTGTCAGCACAAATCGAAGACCTACTGAGCAGCAGGCAGTTGCATCATTGACAATACATCCCAGGTACGGATCTTCTTTATCTGGATCTCCATAAATTTCAAACCTTCCTTTCATTTTTATGGTTTTTCCCGCGTATTCCTCTGGAACCATCGTCATATCAGTAATCTGCGAGTATACGATGGTGCTGCTCATCTGCGTAAGATCGTAATCAAACTCTGTTGCTGTAGTTTGCTGTGAGGTCTGTGTCTGTGAAGTTGCTTCTTGTTGCGGTGGCACTGGCTGCGCAATTGTCCCTTCCTGTGGCGCATCTTGCGTTTGCCAGCCAGTGGGACAGGTACGCTGGCTTTTTTACCGTCCCGCTGGCTTACAAATTAATATATTATGGCAATGGGATTAATATACTGCGATCCCAGTTATAAACTAGAGAACCAGTAGTGAAATTTGTTGAACTAGCAGAAAATGCTGCTACTGTCATTTGGCCACTAGCTGAATTCCAATAAATAAGATTGGAACCATTATATCCAATAATAGTGACTGCATGTCCAGCAATTGGATAACCATTATTATATCTAGTCCCTACCATTGCTAGAGGATATTGATTATTAATATTATGCATAACCTCAGTAATAGATATTGCCTTTCTATTTAAGGCTTGATATTGAATGGTACATCCATGATTAATAAGAACTTGTCGCATTGTGAAGATATCAGCACCCACATCATATCCAATTCCCATTTCATTTGCAATTTGAAATGATTCAATAGAACGATTTCCTGTGCTGTAACGAATCATTGTAGCACATGTTGCAGCCCAACAAAGTCCACGCTGCTTCCCTGTTTCATCATTTTGTAAGACTAGACAATAATCCATGTTCAATATTTTATACGTTGGGTCATTTATTGAAAAACCATTCGCATAAGTGACAATAGGAGAAATATATAAATCTGTAACACAGATTATATACTATTGTATAAATTACATAATAGTGCGTTTCTCCTGTTCCATAACCCGATATAGCTCAAGTTCAAAATCCTGACGATTTTTTTTCAAGATTGTTTGTAGTGTGAGACCGACACAAAAGAGCTGCAAAGCGGCAATTAGCAAATAGCCGCTTACGATAAGGGTTGGAAAACGCGGAACAAGTCCTGTTAAAAAGTATGTCTTTAACACGGGAACCATTAAAATGCATCCAATGATTGAAAGGAAGCAGCTAATTGCCCCGAAGAAGGCAAGAGGACGATACACATGGTACAAATTTAGAATCGTCTTTAAAATACGAAAACCGTCGAAGTAAGTATTTAATTTTGACTCACTGCCAGTAGGGCGATCTTTATAATCAATTGCCAGATTTTCGATTTGCAGGTGTTTGTCAATCGCGTGAATGCTCATCTCTGTTTCAATTTCAAATTTTTGAGACAGCACAGGGAAGGTCTTGACAAAACGATAGCTGAAAGCGCGATATCCAGTCATGATATCCTTTATATTACTATGAAAAAGTCGGTTAATTGTACTTCGCACAAAAATATTTCCTGCATTGTGGAAAAGCCGCTTATTTTCCTGAAAATAGGTAGAGGACAGGCGATCTCCAATTACCATATCTATGTGCTGACTTAATACCATATCAGCCATTTGTAAACCTGCCTGTGCTGGGTATGTATCATCACCATCCGTTAAAATATAGCAATGTGCGTCAATTTCTTGAAACATGCGTCGGACAACATTTCCTTTTCCTTGCTGAGGCTCATGGCGGACAATTGCTCCTGCCTGTGCTGCAAGCAAAGCCGTATTGTCACTGGAATTATTATCGTATACATAGATTTTGGCATCAGGAAGAGCCATCTTAAAATCAGTTACTACTTTTTGTATGGTCATGCTTTCGTTGTAGCATGGAATTAGTACAGCAATTTTATCCATTTAAATCGTATGCCTTTCTGTTTTATTTTGTTTTTTAGGACAATTATTTTGCGATTTTCTGCTTTGCCTCTTGAATATTTATGTATTCTTCTATTCCATTTTTATTAAATTAATAGTCTTAAAAGCAATCAGTGTTTGCACGACAGCGATAATTGCAAGAACAGAGAATACCTGAGTCAATGGATATGCACCACAAAGATACATATAAGCAATCGAAGAACAAGAGCGAAGCTCATTGTAGGCAACTCCAGCATATAAACATAGAAGTCCACCTGCAATGCCAGATAACATAAGAAGAATTGATGCATTTTGCTTTTGTTTTTTGATAAAAAACAAAAGCAATAAAATCAGAGAACAAATTTTTCCAATCGAAGCGAGTGGCATTGAAATAATTTGGAAAATTCCAGCCAGCGAGTTAAAAAAACTGTAGGAGAAATTTGAATCATTATATGCCGATGAATCAGAATATATATACGAATCAATACTTGAGACTGTTTGCACTGCACGCCTTCCGGTAATCCACTCAAAACGGGCAATTCCGTCACTGCCGTCATCAACTGCAATGCGATCTAGCAGGAAAAGTTCATTTTCAGAGGAAACATAAGCATCTGCTTGGGCAATAGTACTTAATAAACTGCTCAGCATTCCAGACTGCCATGGCGGCATCAAAGCAGATGGCATAGTGGCTTGTTGTCTTAGCTTTCCATTTTTAAAAGCTATTTCAATTTCATTATAAATCGCTTGATAAAATCTATCTGCTGTTCGTCCATCTTTATAATATCCTTCAAGTTGAACTGCATCACGCAATGCCCAGAAAAACCAGCCATTTTCTACATTCCCGTATTTCTTATTTTCTTCGATGCGTCCTGATTGAGCCGCATATAAATCCATAACCGCATCCAGAGAATCTTGTATTGAAGCAAGTGTCGGACTGATTTCATACACTTTTTCGATTTTTTCTCTGCTGATAGACGTGTAAGGTGTAGGTTCTTCCATATCAATAGCATATAATGCTTTCATTACTTTAGGAAAAGCACCGTGGGTTAATTCGTTGTCAGTCCAACTGTTGTACACAACTCCATTTATCAGCGTAATCGGAAGACGACATGCTGGTAATGCGAGAAATGGAAGAAGTAAAATGATGATGTATTGAACTCTTTTTTTGCATGTGACATTATGAAAAAATCCATGAATAAATGCTTTCAAAAAAATGACAACAGCAGATACTATAAGAAATGGAACAACCCATATGGTATCTTCTCTGCTGAACCAAAGGCTTATAAATCCACAGGTTGTCACAATAGCCCATTTCATGGAAATTTTTTTATCATATTGATATCGCAAATAAAAACCAAATTGTCCACCGAAAACGAGAAGAACCTGAGCAGGTGTGATGCTGTTTCGGTAAACTCGCTGAATAACTTCAGAGGATGCCATAATCGGATTAAAAAGCATCAACAGATAAAAAGGATAAATCGTCCATTGAAAACAAATCACTGGTCGAATGGCTCTCAAAAATAGGTAGCATGAAAGTGCATAGAGAATCTGTACACATGAAATAAAATCAATGTGAAAAAACTTTCCTACCGCCAGAAAAAATGGGAAAAAGCAACCCTTAGCTAATGTATAATGGTTGTAACCACCAAGCCAGTTTAGACGTAACAGCTTTTCAGCGATATGAACCATTAGTTGATCATCTGCAAATGCAGTTGTAATAGCATAAATAGTGACATCTTTCATTAAAATTAGTTTGATAATAAGAAAAAAGATTGCAAATAGCAAAAATTGCTTATCTTTTGAGTGTGATATTTTGATTCGAATCATTGTATGAGTTCCTCCACAAGTCTGCGAATCGTATCGAAATCATCTGAATTCAATAATCGGTATAACTTTGGCGCTTCAGTTTGTGCACCGTTTGAATAATAAAAGTACTGTGATGTAAAGGCACAAATGATACCATTATCAAATTCAATCAGATACGATCCAGTTAAGCTTTCGTAGTTTGCAAGATCCTCGTCAGATGCTTCTTGAAGCGAAAGTGCTTCAATTGCAGAACAAAGCCGATCTTTCATAGCAGAATCGCTTATTGAAAATGTATTGCCTGCATACCCATAGGTAATGGATGTAAAATCGCGATTTATATAAATTTGATGCGCTGTGGTTTCTGAATGCATCTCAGTAGTAATTTCTGACTCTGGCTCAAACTTTGTTTCCAGCAAGGACTCCGATTCTGATTGTGTTTCCACCAATGTAGGGCGTAAAGGATGATTGTCCAGATGATTGTTCATATTTTTATGTACTATAGACCAAATAAGAGAAATGGACAGAATAAAGGCAGCAGCGGCAATACATACGGCAGTACAGAGATATTTTTTTCTGCGTTCTTTTTGAAAAAAATGTTTCATTTTCACTGTTTCATAATCACTCATAGCTTCTGTAATCCAGCGATCATCAACATAGGATAACGCGCGCATGATCAATTCATTCATAGTAAATTCCTTCCTTTTTAAGATATTTTTTCAATAATTCCCGTGTCCGGTAAAGTTGTGTTTTGATGTTGCTTTCTGGTATGCCGTATTGATTAGAAAGCTCTCGAATCGACAATCCTAACCAGTAGCGTTTCATGAAAAGAATTCGCCTAGGAGCAGAAAGTGATTCTAAAAATACAGATAACGCTTGTCCAAGCTCCCATTCTTCGATTCCACTTTTAAGTTTTGTATCAGGAATAGTTTCGCTCATTTCTGAGGTTAATTCAACAATACAGCTGTGTCGCTTTTTAGCTTTTTGCCATTCAATACGATCAAAGGCATCACACCTACAGATACGCATTAAATAGGCAAGAAAATTAGTGGGGCGAGTGGGTGGAACGGTGTTCCAGGTCTCAAAATAAGTATCATTTTTGCATTCTTCGGCATCCTCATGACAATTTAAAATTCTCATGGCAAGCTTTGATAAATGATTTCCATATTTATTATCTGTTTCAAAAATGGCGGATTCTTTTCGATCAAAAAACAGATCAATAATATCCTCGTCATTCATAATAAAAAATCCTTTCTAAACTAAATTGATTTATTTACTTATTAGTTGTGCCTCTATTATATATGTCGGGAAAATGATATGAAAGGTTTCAAAAAAATGGAAACTGATATAAAGAAGCCAGTGGGACAGGTACACTGGCTTTTTTCCCGTCCCGCTAGCTTACAAATTAATATATTATGGCAATGGGAT
>OGQJ01000422.1_pt1 | contig 46524 bp, 35 predicted proteins | sample 1553161 | NCBI WGS metagenome assembly OGQJ01 (sample SAMEA2579923, study PRJEB22360) | human gut metagenome | biome: human gut; feature: human-associated habitat; material: faeces | place: Denmark | collected 2008/2010 | reverse complement strand
CGGGGGCTCCGCCGCCCCCCCAAACCCACCCCCATCCCCCCCATCCGATACAACTCCAAAACATCCTCCGTATAAACCCCAGGCCGCTCATAAACCACCAGTGGCCGCTCAACCCGGATCCTGGAATTCCCGCCCTTACAAGCCTCGATCAACACCATATTCGGCTCCTTATCAATAAAAGGATACACCAGCTGCATCCTCTTAGGCTCCAGCTTATACTTCGTCAAAGTCGCCATCAGCTCCACCAGCCGAAACGGCCTGTGCACCAGAAAAAACCGCCCCCGGTCCTTCAGGACCCGGGCAGCCTGACAAGCCACATCATCAAACGAACACAAAATCTCATGCCTCGCGATCGCCTTCGGAAGATGCGGATTCGTCAACCCATGCTGCCCGATCATATACGGCGGATTACACGTCACCACATCAAAAGAAGCCGCCCCAAAAATCCCGGCAGCCTCCCTGATATCACCCTCAACGATCCGAACCCTGTCCTCAAGACCATTATACCTCACACTACGGTCAGCCATCTCCGCACACTCATGCTGGATCTCCAGCCCCGTGAAATGCTCCCCATCCGTACGATCAGAAAGCAAGATCGGAATGATCCCCGTACCGGTCCCCATATCCAGCGCAACCTCACCCCTCTTCACCCGGGCAAAGCCAGACAACAGAACCGCATCCATCCCAAAGCAAAACTTCTTCGGATCCTGGATCACAAACAACCCATTCTGAAGATCATCCACACGCTCACCGCAATAAACCAGATCACTTCTCATTCGGCTTCGAATCTCCCTTTTTAACCTCTTTCTCCTCGTGGTCAGCAGAACCACCCTTACCCTTTTTTCTCTTAGGGCGGAACCTCAGATCACGGACCGGAAACTCCTGGATCTCCTTCTCGTCATTCACCTCAACCACGATCTTAACCATCTGCCGGAGAACATTCACACTCTGGACCGTACCCGAAACACCCTGCGGCGTCGTTACCATATCACCGATACCCGGAAGATTCCGGTTCAGCTCCTCATAAGTCTCCTGCTCATTCTTCAGACAGCACATCAGACGACCACAGACACCAGAAATCTTCGTCTGGTTCAGAGAAAGATTCTGCTCCTTCGCCATCTTGATGGAAACCGGCGCAAACTCCGAAAGATACGTATGACAGCAAAGCGTCCTTCCACAGATACCAATACCGCCAAGGATCTTCGTCTCATCACGGACACCGATCTGACGAAGCTCGATCCTGGTCTTAAACACAGACGCCAGATCCTTAACCAGCTGCCGGAAATCAATACGGCCATCCGCTGTAAAATAAAACAGCACCTTGTTATTATCAAAGGTATACTCCGCATCGATCAGCTTCATATCAAGCCCATGCTCACGGATCTTCTTCTTACAGATCTTAAAAGCCTCTTTCTCCTTCTGGCGGTTCTCAGCCTCATGATCCTCGTCCTCCTTCGTTGCAACACGGAGAACCTCCTTCAACGGATGGACCACCTCGTCCTCCTTCACGCTGCGCGGCTCCAGGACAACACGGCCATACTCCACACCACGGGCAGTCTCCACGATCACATGATCGCCGACCTTCACCTTATAATTCTTAGGATTAAAATAATAAATCTTACCAACGTTACGAAATCTGACTCCAACTACCTTTTCCATTCTATTTCTCCCTAATTGTCAGGAACAGGAGCTCCAGGGCAAGTTCGAGATTAACATTGGCACGGAGACGCACCTTCGTCTTCTCCAGTGCCTCAAGGATTTTTTCGATATTCTCATAAGAACGCTCGCTGGCCTGCTCTCTGATAAAATTAATCTCCTGTTTAAAAACCAGGTTGTCAATTTCCCTTGTTGCCTTAAACATCAGAACATCGCGGAACCAGAACTGGAAAATATCCAGATAATCATTGATATTATTCTTATCAGCAGTCAAAGTCTTGATCGCCTCTGTCAGCTCATAAACCTCCATGGAATTGGCATATTTCAAAATCTTCAGGGCATTGGCAGTCATATCTGCAAACTCCTGAGAAGTAGCAGCCTCCTTCGCCTTGCCGATACTGCCCTGCGCATAAGACGCATCGATCTCAGCCTGATAATCCGGCACCTGAAGATGCTCCATCAGATATTCCTTCACAAGACTGTCATCCACCACCTTCAGATCCAGACGCACACATCTGGAACGGATCGTAGGAAGAAGACTGTCGATATTGCTTGTCAGCAGCATGATCACCGCATATTCCGGCGGTTCCTCGATAGTTTTCAAAATGGCATTCTGCGCCTGCACTGTCATCATCTCCGCATCCGGAATGATATAAATCTTATACGGACTGCAGTACGGCTTGATATCCACATCACGCACAACCTGGTCACGCACCTCGTCAATGCTGATGCTTCCAGGCTTCTCATGAGTTACTGTAATGATATCCGGATGATTCTTGCCGATCACCTTCTTACAGGAATCACAAGTCATACACGGTTCAGACTCTCCCGATTCGCACTGCAGCGCTGCCGCAAAAGTTCCGGCAAGAAGCTTCTTGCCGGATCCCGGTTCCCCTGTAAAAATATAAGAGTGGGATACCTTCCCTGTCTCTATCGCATTCTTCAAATGCCTGATTATATCGTCATGGCCGATGATGTCATGAAATCCTGCCATAAGAATCACCTCTTTCTGCCTTTTGTGTCCTCCGTTATACCCGGCGGACATCTTTCAACTAATTATAACATAATCTTCTGTATAAAAAAAACTATTTTTCCTTATTGTACAGATTTTATATAATTTACGATCTCCTTCACACATTCATCCAGATTATGATTCTCAAAACGCTTCCATATACCTGCTTTAAGAATATTTTCCTCGGAAAAATCATTCTGGTCTGCAAGAAAACGCCTGCACATCTCCTCGTACTTCGGCACCTCCTGGGTCTTCTCCCTGGCAAGCGCACGCTCCAGACGCTCTCCGTCTTCCACCTCTATATAAACCGGCCACATCACTTCATTACCGTAATACTCCCGAAGCCTCACAAAAGACTCCAGTGTACCGATCCCCAGATAGCTGTCATTACCCACAGACACCTGCCCGTCATCCGCAGTAAAATATGTCCACGGCCCGTAAACTGTCTGATAAGTACGCGCCTCGATCAGCTTCCCGTTTCTTCGGAACTCCTTCAGTTTATTCTCATCTGCAAAAAAATATTCTCTTCCGTTCTCCTCTCCATCCCGAATCGGACGGGTAGTATAGATCACAAGCCGCTTAAGCCCCAGCTCCTGATTCCCCTCCAGCTGTCTGTAAATACTGTCCTTCCCGGAAGAGCTTTTTCCCATAATGTAAAAAATCTTTCCCATATGTCTCCTCTGCTGCATATGCGTTACTATACACGCTCTGATCCGTAATACACAGATCCGTCTGCTGCCACGCACCTCACATCTCATTTCTCACAACACACACCGTCTCACTGGTCTGGTCGCTCAGGCCCTGGACCTCAAAGCCCTGTTCCAGGTATCTTCTCATATTTTTTACGAAATGTCCAGAAATCTGTTCCCCCGGAACGATCAGCGGGATCCCCGGCGGATAAAGATACGCAAACTCCCCGGACGTACGTCCGATACACTCATCCAGCGGACACCGCTCACTCTCCGCATCCATAGCCTGGGAGATCCGCATGATCTGCTTCATTTTTCCGTTTTTCAAAGGCTCCTTCTCCACAGCCTCTTCTCTGTATTTTAACGATTCACGACGGTCGATCTCTTCAATAGCATCACAAAGCCTCTCAAAGCCCTCCGCCGTATCACCCACAGCCGCCAGCGCCAGCACATAATTCTCCGCCTCCATCTCCATTTCCAGATGAAACTCCCTCCGGAGGATCTGGTGCAGCTCCCGGCCGTTCAGCGAACTATTCACAGTAGAAAGCAATATCTTGGATCTATCAAAATCAAAAACTCTCTGGCACTCACAGGCCTGCGGCGTTACCAGCCGGATATACTTACACTCGGAAAGACGCCTGCGTGCTTTTTCCAGATTCTCCGTAAACACACGGAACATCTCATCCCCCTCACGCTCCAGCTTATCCATGCACGCATCAATGCTGCTCATAAGAATATAAGAAGGACTGCTGCTCTGATAGATTCCCAGAAAACGCTTCAGTTTTTCCCGGCTCACACGATCACTGCACAGGTGGATCACCCCCGTCTGGGTCAGACAGGGCAGCGTCTTATGCACACTGTTGATCACCACATCCGCACCAAGCTGCGCCGCAGACACCGGAAAATAATCCGAAAACCGAAAATGCGCCCCGTGAGCCTCATCCACGATCAGCGGCACACCATAGTGATGCGCGATCTCCGCGATCCTAGCCACATCCGACACGATCCCGTCATAAGTCGGCGAAGTGATCAGCACCGCCTGGATCTCCGGATTTTCCGCCAGATACATTTCCACACGGCCGGGTGAAATCCCTCCGTTTATCCCCAACTTCGGATCCTCTTGTGGATAAATATACGTGGCACTCAGCTCCCGCAGATAAATCGCATGGTAAACCGCCTTATGGCAGTTCCTTGCCACCAGGATCTGTCCTCCCTTATCCACAGCCGCAGACACCGCCGCCAGGATCGCCCCGGAGCTTCCATTAATACTGTAAAAACTCTCCGGCACACCATAAAGCCGTGCGACATCCTCCTGGGCCCTTTTCAAAATATCCTCAGCATGATGCAGGTTATCAAACCCGTCAATCTCCGTAATATCCCTCTCCACCGGAAAATCCCCCTCCACAGCCAGCGGATTCCTCTTATGCCCCGGCATATGAAACGGATAAAAATCACTCTTACCGTACGCTTCCAGTTTCTTGTATAATCTGTCTTCCATAGTTCGTCCTTTCAAAAAATCCACCTCTGTTACTTTCCCCATATCAATATCATAGTTAGTTTCATTATACCTGAAACGAATTTTTCTGTCACTGACGATTATCCATATTTCAGATTTTTGCATCTAAGTCGGATGTATACCGTGGTAAATTTTCGCAGTAAACAGGTTGACAAAATATCATCTCGCACATATAATAATTTCAGAATCAAAAAACACTTTGTGTTTTTGTAAGGACGGCGTTGCGACGGCGTTCTATTTTTTTGCCAAAAAACAAGGAGGGGCTATCACCAGACGATATTCCCCTCCATCTTTATCACATCTCAGCAAAATCGATCCTCAGATCCTCATAGATCCCCACCTTGATCGAATCCTGAAATGTATACTGCTCCGTATCCTCATTTTCAAAATCATACACCATTACCAGCTTCTTCACAGGATCCACGATCCAGTACTCTCTCACACCGGCAGTCCTGTATTTAAACAGCTTGGTATAATAATCCATACGCCTGCTCGCCGGAGAAACGATCTCGATGATCCAGTCCGGAGCCCCCTTACATCCCCTGTCATCCAGCTTATCCGGATCACAGATAACAGAAACATCCGGTTCCACATAAGTATTCGTCTTCTCATCCAGATACACCGCAAACGGTGCGGCAAACACCTCACATTTCCCCTTGTTAGAATCTATATAGTTACCTATCTTTCTGGACAAGATACTTGAGATCCTCTGATGCATCGTATTCGGCGGCGCCATATAATAAATATGTCCATCGATCAGTTCCGCTCTTTCACCCTCCGGCAAAGCATAAATATCCTCTATCGTATAAATTCTTTCCCTCAACAGCGGCATATCTCCACTCCTCTCAAAAGCACCCGACAGATCATACACCATCATTCCGATCTGCACTCATACACCTGCAGTAGCTCCATCCGAAGCCTTCCCCACAGGCTCACACCTTAAACCGATACCCCACACCCCAGATCGTCTCAATATACTGAGGCTTGGCCGTATTAAACTCGATCTTTTCACGGATCTTCTTGATATGCACCGTAACCGTAGCGATATCACCCACAGACTCCATATCCCAGATCTCCCGGAAAAGCTCCTCCTTTGTAAAAACCCTGTTCGGATTCTCAGCCAGAAAAGTCAGAAGATCAAACTCCTTGGTAGTAAACGTCGTCTCCTCACCATTGACCCACACACGCCTGGCCGTCTTATCAATCTTAATACCACGGATCTCGATCACATCATTCTTATGCACATTGGAACCAACCAGCCGGTTATAACGCTCCATATGCGCCTTCACACGTGCAACCAGCTCACTTGGGCTGAACGGCTTGGTCATATAATCATCCGCACCAAGACCCAGTCCGCGGATCTTATCGATATCATCCTTCTTGGCAGAAACCATAATGATCGGCGTATTCTTCTCCTCACGGACCTGCCGGCAGATATCAAAGCCATCCACCTCCGGAAGCATCAGATCCAGGATGATCAGATCAAACTCCTCCTTCATAGCACGTACAAGCCCCGTATCACCACGGTTCTCGATCTCCACTTCAAAACCCGAAAGCTCCAGATAATCCTTCTCCAGATCCGCGATCGCTTCCTCATCCTCTATGATCAAAATCCTACTCATTCATCGGTACCTCCTGATATTTTCTGAGAACAAAATACATGATCGTTCCGATTCCCAGCCGGCTTGTGGCCCAGACCTTTCCACCATGATCCTCCATGATCTTCTTTACGATGGAAAGTCCGATACCGCTTCCTCCCTTGGAAGAATTTCTGGAAACATCGGTACGGTAAAAACGGTCAAAAATATACGGCAGATCCTTGGCGGCAATACCCTTGCCGTTATCCTCGATCTCCACCTGGATAAAATCACCCACATCCTTCACACGAAGCTGGATAATCCCCCTTGGCTTCTCCATATACTTAATGGCATTACTCACGATATTATGGATCACACGGCGGATCTGCTCACCATCCGCAATAACCTGCACACCCTTCTCCACATAATTGGCATACACAAGCTCGATCCCCCTGGTCTCCATCTCAAGCCCAAGCTCCTCCGCACAATCCGAAAAATAATCCTCCACATTCAGCTTGCTGAACGTATACGGAATACGGTTGGTATCGATCTTGGAATAAAAGGTCAGCTCATTGATCAGATGATCCATCTCATTGGTCTTATTATAAATGGTACGCACATACCGGTCCATCTTCTCCGGCGTATCCGCCACACCATCCATGATCCCCTCCACATAACCCTTCACCGCAGTGATCGGCGTCTTCAGATCATGGGAAATATTGCTGATCAGCTCCTTATTCTCCTTATCCATCAGGATCTTCTCTTCCGTGGACTCCTTCAGACGCTTACGCATCTCCTCAAAATCCTGGCAAAGCTGGGAAAATTCATCATTCCCCTCAACCTCCAGCACAAAATCCAGATTCCCCTCCTTGATGTTCTTGGTAGCCTTCTTAAGCTTCACCAGCGGAACCGCAATACTCCTGTAGATCCACAGCCCCACGGACAATGCGGTAAAAACAAGGATGATCGTTGCGGTCAGGATCATATCCTTGGCCATCAGCTTCACCTGGCTGCTGGAAGACTGCGGCAGCGAAATATCATAGACCATCTGGCTGGAATCCGAAGCCTGGCTGCTGCTCTCCTGCACATGCTTCGCCTGCGTCTGGCTGAACCCGTACAGACTTGCGGAAAAAAGAAGCAGCGGCAGCAGGATGATCGCAACGAAGCCCACAATAATACGTGTTTTTAACTTCATCTGTATCTCCGTCCTTTATAAATTCACACATTCACATACACGTATTATAACATAAACTATATTCCCTATCTCTAAATTTTCTATAAAAAACCCCATCTTCCAGCATCAGTATTATTCCATTTTGTTCTAAACTATGCTATCATATTTTTGTTGTCCACCCGATACCCGGCAACGGGAGGAGGTGAGTTCTTTTGGAAATTATTATCTCTTTTCTTGTTTCCTGCATGGCAAACATAACTGCCTATTACGTTTGCAAATGGCTAGACGGCAACAAGTAGGACAACGCTAACCTAGTGGTTTCTTGTCCACTATAAAAAATTAGAAGAAGCCCCCGGTATTGGCACTACCGGGGGCTTCACTCTTTGTTCTTTTGGAACTATTACTATCTCTTTTGCCTAATGGCATTATATCATATGCATTTCTTAAAATCAATATTCCTGCCAAAAGGATATATAAATATTTTTTTTGACTCTCTTACAGATACTTCTTCAGAGTCTCAACCTTGTCCAGATGCTCCCATGGAAGATCAACATCTGTACGGCCGAAATGACCATAAGCAGCAGTCTGCTTGTAGATCGGACGGCGAAGGTCAAGCATCTTGATGATACCAGCCGGACGAAGATCAAAATTCTCACGAACGATCTCAACAAGCTTAGTCTCAGAAAGCTTACCTGTTCCGAAGGTATTCACACTGACAGAAGTCGGATGCGCAACACCGATTGCATAGGAAAGCTGGATCTCACACTTGTCAGCAAGACCGGCTGCAACAATGTTCTTTGCAACATAACGTGCAGCATAAGCAGCAGAACGGTCAACCTTTGTGCAGTCCTTACCGGAGAAAGCACCGCCGCCGTGACGTCCTGTTCCGCCGTAGGTATCAACGATGATCTTACGACCTGTCAGACCACTGTCACCGTGAGGTCCGCCGATAACAAAACGACCTGTCGGATTGATGAAATACTTCGTATCCGCATCAACCATATCAGCCGGAATGATCGCATCAAAAACATACTTCTTAATATCCTCATGGATCTGCTCCTGAGTAACATCCGGATCATGCTGTGTAGAGCATACAACAGCATCGATTCTCTTCGGCTTGCCGGCCTCATCATACTCAACAGTAACCTGAGTCTTTCCATCTGGTCTTAAATATTTCAGAGTGCCGTCCTTACGAACCTTTGTCAGCTGCTGAGCAAGCTTGTGAGCCATGTTGATGGCATATGGCATATACTCCTCAGTCTCATTGGAAGCATAACCAAACTGAAGACCCTGGTCACCGGCACCGATGGAATCCAGCTCGTCCTCATTCATATCGTCCTCTTTCTGCTCAAGAGCCTTGTCAACACCCATAGCGATATCTGTGGACTGCTTGTCAAGTGATGTGATAACCGCACAGGTATCTGCATCAAAGCCATAATCCGCATTGTCATATCCGATCTCACGGATAGTATCGCGAACGATCTTCTGGATATCAACATTAGCCTTGGTTGTGATCTCGCCCATAACAAGTACAAGACCTGTTGTAGTAGCAGTCTCGCAGGCAACACGGCTCATCGGATCCTGTGCCATCATAGCATCAAGGATCGCATCGGAAATAGAGTCGCAGACCTTGTCAGGATGACCCTCAGTTACAGATTCAGATGTAAATAAAATTTTCTCCATGATCTTCTCCTTTTGTAATAAAACAATGGTTATATACATAAAAAACAGCCCGTACAATCCGGACTGTTTAAATTCTGTAAACAATCCTCTTATTGTTCGATTGCTCGCTCAGGTTGGCACCTTCCTGGGTTATCCGGGGTTGCCGTGGCTTCATAGATCCTTTGTATCTCCACCACTCTGAATAAAAGGCTATCTTTTATGAAATTTGCTGCAACACATACAATATACTTATCATACCAAAATGTCAAGAGCAATTTTCGAGAAAAAATATCACCCGCTGCTTTTTCATCCCCAATACGTAAATATTTCAAAAAAGAACCGGGCGTCCACATCGCCCGGTTCTTCCATCGATCATCCTTCAGAATGATCCGTTATTTATTTTTTCTTCTTTCTCTTAACTCCATAAGCTGCACCACCGCCAACAATGATCGCTGCTGCAAGGATTCCAACCCATACGCCGATCGGTGTATCATCGCCGGTCTTTACAGAACGTCTTGCTGTACCACTGGTATCGTTCGGAGCAGTTCCGCCCGCTGTACCATTATTCGGGATCGGAGTGATCCGATCATTTCCACCATGATTTGTTCCAGGTGTAACAGTCGGAATCGGTGTCGGCTCGGAAGAAAGACTGTTGGTGATCTCTTTTGTTACAGTATATCGGTTATCATTATTCAGTGTAACCTCACCCTGACCGGTAACTGTATACTTAAAGGTATCATCATCAACCGGATTTCCATCCTTATCCGTCTCCAGAACAGTATACGTAACACTGTTGATCTCCTGATCCTTTGGAAGATCCAACATTACCTGAACACTATCATTCTGTTTCAGAGTCACTACCTTCTCAAGCGTCAGCTCACCGTTACTCTCAGTGGAGAACACACCTGCATAGAACGTATCATCCACAGTAGAAGCAACACCATCGATCATCACATTCTTCTTAATGTTGATAAATCCGTTACGGCTGAATATATCGGAAATCTTTGTATAATAGTTATTTACATAAGCCGCTGCCTCAGTAGCACCACTATCTCCACCGATCACAACCTGATTGGACTTCTCTTCACTCTCACCATTCGGCTTCGTTACATTGTAGTAGTAAAGATTCTCCTCATCCACCTCGATCTTCGTATTCTGCTGAAGAAGATTTCCATCCTCATCCAGCTCAAATACATAATAGGTGCCATCCGGAACATCCGTCCATGTAGCTGTACCACTGGAAGCATTCTGGATATGGATTTTCTGCATTTCTCCGTAAGGGGCATTTCCATCCGGATCAAGGTAAAGCCCAACATTATAAGTTACATCCTCCTTCGTTTCCAGAGGAATCACATTGTCGTTCTCATCAACATTATAGATCCTCTTCGTAACCTGGATCTGTGTATGCTTCTGCGGATTACTTACAGACTTCGGATAAGCCTGTACATCGTACATCCAGCCCTGCTCCTGATCTGCAAAAGGAACGGAGATCAGCATCGGTGAAACCGTAACATCACTGGTGTCAACGTCATTCTGTACCACCAGATACATCCCCTCAGCAAGCTTCGAGAAAATCATATTTCCATTTTCATCCGAAGAATCAGTTTTTACCTCCAGCTCCACACCAGTCACAGCACCGGCCAGCGTCTCTGCTGCAGAACGCCAGGCATCTGCGGTAGTAATAGAATCAAAATTGATCCCCGTTGAAGCCAGTGCACTATCCAGCACAAAATGCACATTACCATCAGAAGTATCAACACCTCCGACCTTATAAAGCGCCAGGTTCACACCCTGAAGCGGAGTCGTTGCAGTACCATCCTCCGATTCCTGCTGAACCGTCAACGTCAGATTACCCATTGTTCCAGCTACATAATCCCCGGCGAAAACCGGCTGCAAAACACTCGTGACCAGCATAGCCGTCAGCATCAGAACAGCCAGAAGGCTCCGGAATATTTTCCCTTGCTTTCTTCTATTTTTCATCGCTCTCTGCCTCCTCTTTCCTTTCTGAAAGCTGTTTCATTCTGCGTTTTTTATCCTTGCGGCGGACAATCAGGTAAATCAGCAGAATCAGAATAACAAGCGCTGCCGCACCGCCGGCAAGAACCCTCTTCGGATCCACAACCGCAAGCTTCTGCGGAATCGTTTCGTCATTCTTAGTAACTTCTTCCTCCACATACTTCGTCCGAATACCACGAACAAGAAGTCTGTGTGTATTCACCGCATAAGGCGTACACGTAACCAGTGTCACATGATCCTCACCCTCAACAATATCCAGGTCACTGGTCTCATTCGGAAGCACCGTCTTGATCTGATCCACCTTGTAGGCCAGATTCTTGCCAAGAATATGCAGGATAAAAATATCTCCCTTTTCCATCTGATCCAGATCTGTAAAAAGCTTTGCGTTAGGAAGACCTCGATGCGCCGCCAGAACCGCATGGGTGCTCTTTCCTCCAATCGGAAGGCTGGTACCCTCCACATGACCGACACCCTTTTCCAGGACCGTTTTGCTCAGTCCGTGATAGATCGCCAGTCTGGCTTTGATCTTCGGGATCTCGATACTCCCCATCAGACCATCACCGTTCGGATCCAGAACCATGTCATAAGGATGACTCAGCTCATAAGTATCCTCTTCCTCAAAAGCATCTACAATGGCATTCACCGGATGCTCGGCATTATACTCCTTCGCCTCTTTCCACAGCCTGTCATAGTCATTGTCCGAAAGCTCTGTTACCGCTTCCTCGTACTTACTGACCAGCTGTGCGTTACGGTACTGGTTCCACATATCACTGATCGTAGGATAAAGGAACACACCCGCACCTGCCAGAAACACCAGGGCGATAAAAATGTTCAGGACAACATTACTCTTTTTCTTTTTTTTCTTTTTAGCCATAAATCATTTCCTGCGTCGTTTTTTGTTCTGAACAGAATTGATACCGGCAACCAGGATCACCGCGATCACAATTCCGATCACAACACAGAGAGCAAGCATCGGAAGCGTCGGATTGGTGATTCCGGTAACCTTCTTCTCTGTTTTCTGAACCGCCTTCGCAGCCTTCATCGGAACTCTGTGTCCCCTCACCAGAAGTCTGTGCGTATTCACCGCATAAGGCGTACACGTAACCAGCGTTACATAATCATCCCCATCCGTGATACCCAGAGACTCTGTCTGCTCCGGAAGAACGGTAAGAATCTGATCCACCTCGTAGGCAAGCGTCTTACCCAGCACATGCAGGTAAAAAACATCTCCCTCTTCCACAAGATTCAGATCTGTAAAAAGTTTCGCACTTGGAAGTCCTCTGTGTGCCGACAAAATACAATGGGTACTCTTGCCGCCAACCGGAAGACTGCTGCCAAACAAATGACCGGCACCCTTCTCCAGAGACTCATCTGTCGTGTAATGATAGATTGGAATGCTCACATCAATCACAGGAATCTCCACATACCCCATCATTCCATCACCATTCAGGTTCAGAAGAGACTCATATGTACTGTCCGTCTGTCCATCCCTCACGGAAAAAGCATCCGGCACACTTTCCTGCTTGATCTGTTCATTATACTCCTGCGCTGCCTTCCACATGCTGTCAATCTTCTCCGAATTATCATCCGAAGAAACACTGCTGCTATAATTACTGATCAGCAGGCTGTCCCTGTACCGGTTCCAGGCATCACTGACCATTGGATACAGCAGTATGGACAACCCTATCAGAAACAGCAAACCAAGTCCAATATAATTTTTCTTCTTATTCTTTCTCATAGGTTTCTCCATACTGTTGTATTACCATTCCGGCCCCCGAAGGGGCCGGGCGGTAATGATTTCTTCAACAGAATAATCAGAAACTATTCTGTTCTAATACTTGCTTTGTCGTTGCTTATAAATAATTTTTGAATTGAATCGATCCGGCAATCAAACGATTACTCCTCAGATCCTTTTCTGCGGCTGATGAAGAAAGCACCAGCAGCGCCAGCCATAACTACAACACCGATGATAGTGAAGAGGTATGTTCCCATGCCACCTGTGGATGGAAGGGAGTTGAGTTTGGTATCATTTAAGCCACCTTCATTATACAATTTAGCTGTAGCAACTTTTCCGTTTACAGTAAGTGTAAGTGTCTTACCATCTGTATTAATAGAATATCCTTGTGGTGCTTTTGTTTCTTCAAAGTGATAAGAACCAACATCTAAACCTTCTACGTCAATATAACCATTTGCATCTGTCACAAGTTTTGAATCAGCACCTTCTGTATCTGGAGCATATTTATATTTTCCAGTTTTTTCTTCCTTTACGAACGTTAACGGTACTTCTTCTCCATCTTTATACAATACAAACTCAGCACCTTCCAATGCCTTATTCACATCACCATCGCCATATTTCATCAGAACTAATTCTCCAGTAAATAACTTAACCGGAACATTATTTCCGCCGTAATCTACACCTGCTGCATGGCTACCTGCTTTATTTTCTACTGTTGTTTCATTTACTTTTACGGTATAAGTAACTGTAATTTTCTTTCCAGCATTCGGATTAGCTGTATCTGCAACTAATTCACCTAAATCAACAGTAAATCCATTGCCTTTATCATTTACTACGATTTTACCAACCTGGCCATCTTTGCCTTCCATTGTTACACTATTAACAGCATTTGGTCCTGCTAAATAGTAATCAGCACCAGTAATTTTATCAGTGATTGTAAATGTTCTGTTCTCTGTATTTGCTGCATCAATAAAAGGTACGTATGCTTCGATTGTATAAGTTACAATATCTCCAATTGCTACTACATGATCGGCATCTTCTGTTGTTTTATCTACAGATGTTGAAGATTTTTTAGCAATTACTTCTGTACCTGATAACGCTGGATATGGCTCGCCAAATCCTACATAAGCAGTTGCTGTTTTATAAGTATAGCCTTCCTCTTCTGCTTTAATTGCATAAATACCAGCTTCACTTACTTCAATTTTTGTCTTATCTGTTAATTTTGTGAATCCAGTAAGTGCTGCAACTTTACTTAATGCTAAGTCAATATTTGCTGCTGTTACCTGTTTTGCTGTTACACCAGTCGGTAAAACAACATTAGGATCTTGAAACTTAATTAATCCCCAGATAACTTCCTGCTGTGCATCAGCGGAATCTGTCATTCCTAATGCTTCTATGAAGCATGCTCCTGCTCCATTCGTAAATGCCCAACCAGAAGTTGTGCTCTCATCCTTTTGAATGATCTGCATACACTCAACACTGTCTGCCGTATTAAAATCTGTAAGTTTAATTGTAGCATTTCCATCTGCAAATACCGCTGTGCACATAGACAGTACCATAACCGCTGCCACTAATAATGCACCAATCTTTTTAAATAAATTTTTCATAAGGTTTGCTCCTTTCTTTCTCTGCATTTTTCTTTTTCGCCCTTCATCGGCCATTTACAATTAATGTGTTACGATCTCTTTGCTTCTTCCTCCCTTCGTTTATTATTTATAAACAACAGGAGTGCAGTTGCAAGAATCGCTACACCACTGATTATAAATCCATAGGTTCCCGGACCACCGGATTCTGGTAAGGAATATACCTTTGCGTTTTCAATCATATATCTCTTATCAGAATTCTTTGCTATTACTGGTTCTCCGTCATTCTTTGTAACTGTAACTTCTCCGTTATTTTTAATGACGATTTTCCAAGGCTCAGTTACTAACGAATAGCCTGTAGCTGCTTTTGTTTCATTTAACAGATAATTACCTGGAAGCAATTTTTCAAATCCAAATGTTCCACCATTTTTAGATGTCACCCTTTCGACTTCTTTACCTTTAGTCCAGCTTTCATCCGCTTTATAAAGTGTAAACATTGCTCCATTAATCGTTATATTATTATCTGCCGCATCAACTTTTACAAAATCTACATTAGCCACAGTTTCTTTGTTAGTATAATCAACTTTACCAACACATCCTGGACCTGCATAATTTGCATAATCAACACTTCCAACGTTCAGTGCTTCAGCCTCTAATGCATTTTTGTTATCGTTGTCTGTACCAATTGTAAATTTGATATCTTCACTCTCTTCAGATTTACAATTTGTTACCTTTGAATCATTACTTGCATTTAACAACTGATAACCACTCTTGCTTACTTCCTGCACAATATACTCACCACGAGCCAACCCGGCAACAATGGCTTTTTCGGATTCATTATTCCCCATAGTGAACTTAGCGTCGGTATTCCCAGCTTTTACAGTCGCAGTTACTATTGTTACAAGATTTGATTCATCTGCACTACCTTTATAAATATTAAAGGTAAATGTTCCATCTTTCTTTGCAACATCTTCAAGCTTCTTAGTAATCTGAATCTGACCTTTGATAATATGGATTGTATAAACTCCATATTCTTTATCTGGATAATTCTTAGTGTCGCTATTTATAGCGGTTACTATGTGGGTCTCTCCACCAGCAATATGCCCATCTGTATTTGCTGTACTACCTGGCTTTTTGCCAACTGTCTCTGTCGGTTCACCAGCATTATACGTTACTTTCAGATAATATCTAGTAGGATCTTCTGTTGGATGATCCCCTGCCATACTCTCCAAATCAGTAAGTTCATCATTTCCAAATGTTTCATCTTTCGCCCAACTACAAGTAAGATCATCTCTAGTTACCCGTACTGGCTCCAGTTCTTTAGTCGTCTCATTATAGACATAGTTTTTGCTTTTCTGCAAAATAGAACTCAACATAGAATCTGGTAAATCAGCTGTCGGTGTTGGATCTCCTAAGAAAATAACCTTCTCAAGATTATCCACTGTCAGATCTGCTTTTACATTAACTGTTGGCTGTGGTAAAATCGCGTCTCCATATCCTGTAGAAATCTTGGAATCCGGTGATACGTTGGTTGGAACATTGTTGCCACCGATGTAATCATCTTTGGCTTTTACTTTAATAGATCTACTCCAACAAGCATCGCCGGCTTCATTTTCCTTTTTATTAGGAATTCTCTGTCTTTCCCATTTAATACACTGATTTCCCTTAGCATCAAGATAAACTGTTCCGTCTTTAACTTGGACTGTTTTTCCATCCTTTAACTGATCCGCTGTGATAGCATTTCCCTCTTTGTCAAGAATTACAAATCTCGGATCAATTACATCTGTAACAGTAGCATTCTGAATAGCAGTATCCTCAGTAACTGTATGTTGGATTTTCTCAAAAATTTTAGCAAGATCCTCCGCATTAGTCGCATTAAATGCACAACCTTCAGATGCAATTCCTGGATAATTTTTCGAATCTTTTTCATCACCTGCCAGGAATTTTTGTCCTCTCTCACTTAATGCAAAACCTACCGTAAATACTTTGATACCTTTATCCTTTAAGCTCTTAGCGGCAGTTTCTGCCTTTTGCTGATAATTCTTATCCCACTTATCACTAGGACCTGTTGGTTCTCCATCGGTAAACAAGATTACATATTTAGGATTTTTAGCATTATTCAAGAGTTCCAATGCTTTATTTAATGCTGTATCTGGTGATGTTCCGCCTGTTACAGACAACTGACTAACATTTTTTATCAAAGTATCCTTATTTTTATCAACATTTAACAATGTCTCTGTAGCATTTGTAACAGCTGTATTAAATGGCGCTAGTCCTATATTACTCTCAGATGAACTTGTAGCCGTATTTCTTATAAATTGATTTACTACTTCTTTTAACGCAGTTATTCTTGATGGCCACTGATATATTTTAGTATCATCAGAATCCCCAATCTCCTGCCAATAGCTCCCTATCAAACTAGTATAATAATACATCCACTTATTACCTACATTAATCATTGGATACTTATAATACTTATTATAGTAATAAATCTTATTTGGATTCAATGAATTTCTAATCTCATTATATCTTCCAACTTTACTGTAGTCTGTCTCCGTATCTCCCGCTGTCTGTGTATATCTCATGGAGCCAGAAACATCTAATGCCATTACTACATCCGCAATTCCACCTGTTGTTACTACGCTAGAACTTGTTGTTTTGGATGATGCTGTAATATTGATGTCATAAATTCTCTTATCCCAGTCGTTTACAGTTGCAGTCTTACTGTAATCCATACTGGATTCAATAATCTCCTGCTGTGTATAATTCATGATATGATACAATGAATCACTTGTATCTTTTTCTATCTTTGTCTTGCCATCTGCTTTATAAAGAGTTGCCACTGCCTTCTTATCATCAGATAACGTAACCTTTACAATCCAAGATTCATTTGATGCTTCATATCCATCAGGTGCAAGGTCTTCTGTTAATGTATATGTCCCAAGTCCTAACCTTGTAAAATTAACACGTCCTGTTCCATCTGCTGATATAGCACTCTGTGATTCTTTGGTTTTTGAATTTACAAGAGTAAATTGAGCACCACTTAACGCTTTCTGATCCTTATTGACTTTTTTGAGATCAAGTTCTGCAACACTGGCAAGTACATTGGTAACCACTACCACTGGTCTACTGCCAACTGTAGCTTCCTTAGAAATAACATTTCCATTCTCATTTGTTGTCTCTTCACCATTGATTAAAACCCGATCATATCTGTCCTTTGATACACCAAGTTCTCGAACCTTATAATTCTTATTTTCCTCAAGTCCAGAGAAAATTGCCTTCTGACCAGGTTTCAACGTAAACACATTATCGTAGGGAACGCCATTTATTTCTTCACGATTGAACTCAACTTCGCTATCATCGCTTAAAGTACCTGCAGTATTTGATGGAACATACTCCCCTTTGTCATCCTGAAGAAGTAACTGAAATTTAAACTCTACATTTGCATACTTCTCCTTATCCGTATTACTCAACTGTTTTTCAACCGTAACCGACTTCTTCGGAACTGTTGGAAGATTGAACTTAAGCTTACAGTTGGAATCACCCTTACCTCTTTCGAGATAATAGAAATTGATTGTATGCGCTGTGTAATCTTTAAAAATACTCTTTCCGCTAACAAAATCTCCTTTTATATTTGCATCATTAAATAATTTTTTTAAATTTGTATTAATGTTACTACCAACTTTAACTGTACCATCAGCAAAATTAATAGAACCAAGCACTTCATTATGAATACCACCAATATCCAACACCAAAACGCCATCGATGTAAACCCATACATCATCATCTCCAGAAAACTCAAATACCATATTATTACCATTAATTTTTCCGTCTTTTGGCTGAATGAATTTAGCTGACATTGTCATACCAAAATGGAAATCTGGAGATTTTTCTGAAATTTGAGGAATACCCCAGTATTTATGATCACCTAATGTATTGAATGGAAAGAAACTTCCATGTTTCGAACCTTGTTGTAGGTCTATTGGATCTTTACTACTTCCTGGTACCTTATATACAGTAAACTCTTTTGTATTTTTATTAAACTGTGCAAAATTTTTAGTACTATCATATTCATAGTAACCATCTGCATCTTGTTTAAATAAGTAATTTGCATCAGAATAAAACTCCTTGCCCGTACCTTCCTTCGTTGAGAATAAATACGAACTACTCTCTTTTTTACCCTTATCTACTATCGGATATGAATCTTCTCCCAATCTCTTTTGCATAATGCCAAGAGAGAGATCAGATGGCCCTCTATACTTATTATAATCCTCGTTTCCTCCATCACTTCCATTACTAAACTTCAAAGAATGACCTTCATTTATTCCAGCAGTATCGTAATTAAACATATTGATAGTAATACCTCTTTTAGCACTATCAACAGTTTCCTCCACACCATAACTACTAGTTGTCTGTACAGAAGTGAAATCATCTGCCAACCATACAACTGAGAAAGTAGAAAAACTCTCTGTTTCAAAGTTTGCACTTTCAATCTCTCCATTGTCGGTTGTACTTACTTCAGCCTGTCCATCGTTGCTCATATTAACAACTTCTGTGACATTACCATTTGCATCCTCCACAAAATGTACCAGAGATACATTCATGTTTTCCTGTGCTGTATCTGTTTCAGCTACATCTTCTGGGATTTCTGCTTCTTTGTAGGCTATAGATACCCTGACACTTCCGTTCTGCGGTTCGATCTTAGTTCCATCGTCATTCAGAAAACTAATATCGTATGCAAAAAAACCTGCTACTGTATAACTCTCATTTTCTGCACCCTCGTGAAGCTGTTTCTCGATATCTGCATACTGGTCAGAACCTTTCTCGATCGGAGTCACAACAAACTGTGCACCTTCCGGAATAACGCCCTTCGCTGCTGTTGCAGTTACAACTACATTACCAACTTCCTGGGAATAAGAAACTTCTTCGCTTTCCAGAACATCCTCAGGCTCTTCTGCCTCATCACTGCTGTCAACAACCTGTGCCATATCACTTCTTATGTAAGCCTCGGTTCCTTCCCAGGAAACCTTGTACCAGGTTGCTCCGTCCTCTGCTGTTACGGTATCCAGAAGTGTGAACTGTGTTCCTGCGTTTACAGTTGCCAGAACCTCTGCCTCGATAGATGGGCTGACGCGAAGATTCGTATCGTCTCCCAGAACCTCGATCAGGCTTGTCTCACCATTCTCATCTGCTGCCGGAACCTCCTCCGGGCTCGCAATATCCTCTGCCGGTTCTTCCACCACATCCGGATCCTCTGCCGGCACTTCGGTAGGTTCAGCATCCGGATTCTCTGCTGCCGGTGTCTCAGCTGCATCCTGCTCAGGCTCGTCCGAAATATCCATTCCGTCCGTAAGCTCCTCTGATGCGATAGGCACCTCGTCCTCATTACCGGAAACAGCTTCCGCCTCGACATCTGCTGTCTCAGGAGAATCCCACATAACGGCAAAAACAGCTGCGTTGCCAGTCTCAACCTGAAGTGTCTGGATCTGTTTGCCCTCGTTGACATTCAGAACCTTCAGATCCTCGTTGGCCTGTAAGGTGTTAACATCAGTATCACCGGTACTGCTGTTATAATGAAGCTTCTCAACGGTTACACTCGTGCTGGCTGCATCGGTAAGCTCCGGTGCTGCCGGTGTCTTGTACTCAAAAGTTACTCTGACTCTGCCGTTCGGCTCGACTCTGTTTCCGTCGCCATCAGCAAAATACACATCATACGCAAAAAAACCTCTCAGGCTGCTGCCCTTGTCTGTAGCTGCTGCTGAAAGCTTCTGAGAAACTGTATCATAAGATACGGATGAATTCTCGTTTACGCTGTCAGCCTTCAATGCTGTATTCTGCGGAAGAGCTCCGTCCTCCAGTGCCTCTGCTGTTACTTTAACAGAATCATTTTCATATGTAAGCGTCGATTGCTGCGCCTGTTCCGTTTCCTCCTGGTCAGCGCTGCTTACATCCGGTGTCGATTCTTCGGCCGCTGGTTCAGATGTAATTTCGCCATCTGTAAATATATCCTCCGTTCCATCTCCGAACGCCTCACTCGCGGAGATCGTATATGCACTCGGCATACAGGATACCATCAACGCCAAAGCCACCATAAATGCCAGGAGTTTTCTGATCTTATTATTCCTTAATTTTTTCATACCTTTCCCGCTTTCCTATGTGTGCATTAACGTGTACTGTATTTCTTATTACTTTACTTCTGTTTATATTCCTTTCTCTTAAAAAAGCTTCATGTTTTTAGCCGGTGAGTAAACAGGTTACACCTTTTCAGTATTTTACCCTTATGTGATTGTAGTGTCAATATACCAGGCATTTTTGGTAAGGATATTGACATTATCAGATGCTATCGAAAATCAGTCTTCAACTCCTCCTTCTTAACTTACTCGTTTACTGGTTCTTTTCGCCTGATTTCTCCGATAAAATCTGACTATTCGTGATATTTATTATACAACACTACCAGTTGTTTTGTAAGGCCCGTTTTTTCAAAAAAAAGCGCCTCTGTCACTATTTTAACATGAATTTTTTCAGCTCATCCCGCTTCTTGACATTCAGCTTGCAAAAGATATCCGTAAGGTAATGCTTGACAGTATTAATGGAAATCCCCAGATGCTCTCCGATCTCCTTATTGGTCCATCCCCCACTTGCCAGCATGGCAATAGAAAACTCCATCGTCGACAGCTCCCCCGTAACCTTTCTCCGGTTTTCCGGATTATGAAGCGCCATCCAGCCCCTGCTGAAAGAAATCACACCCTCCGTGATCCGCTGATACGCCTCCGGATCCCGGTTCCGGATACAGGCCTCGATCAGCCCCCGCAAAAGCCCATGATGCTCAATAAAAGGCTCCAGAAACCCATCCATCTTCGCCAGCTCCCAGCTCCGGAGCATCTCCTCCTGTGCCTCCTGCTTATGCTTTCGGTTGATCGCACACACCGCCATCATACAGTGGATATACGTCATACTGATCGGATACGACCTCTCCGCCATAAACAAAGCAGCCTTCCCCATCCCATAAGCACTCCATATCTCCCCGTTAAGATAAGTATGGTGCGCCATCACATACGTGGCAAAAAGCCTCAGCCCCTCAGGAAGCATCCTGCTGTACTCCCCAAAAGCAGGCATCCCATCCGTAGGCAGATGAAGCAAAACCGCCCCCACATACCCCGCCAGAAGACAGGACGCATAAACATCCTTAGGAACCTTCTTCTTCATAGCAATCTTCACACAGGACTGGATTCCCTCCATCCCCCGCTTAGCCGCCGCCACATTCCCCAGAGTCAGATTAGAATACCCATACAAAATACACGCCGAAAGCTTCAGCTCAATAACCCTGCTGGACAGATACCCCCTCGTGATCTCACAACACTCCTCCGCCTGCCCCGTAAAATAAAAAAGCTCAGCCCGCGCAATATTCCTCAAATCCACATCCACAAACCCCTCAACAACCTCCCGAGCCCTCCCAGGCTCAAAAGACGAATTCAAAAGCGGCAAAACCACATAATCACACATACACTCCACTCCCCTCCAAAACCAAAACCCAGGCAGCCCTCAAAAAGACCACCCTCAAAACCAAACCAACAAACCTCCGAAGCCCTCACACAAGCCACATCAACACACATCCGAAGCCCATCACACACCCCTCATCAACACACATCCAAAGCTCTTCTCTCAACCCTCATCAGCATACATCCGAAGCTCTTCTCTCAAGCCACATCAGCACACATCCGAAGCTCATCTCTCAACCCTCATCAGCACACATCCGAAGCTCTTCTCTCAAGTCACATCAGCGTACATCCGAAGCTCTTCTCTCAAGCCACACAAAACAGTCACCAAAACTCCGGATATCAATCAACCAGTCAATCAGTCAACCAATCAGGCCAACCATCTTTTTCCATAATTATAATCCAAACTACTCCAAAAATAAATTTAAATATTACACAAAAACACCACACCCTATCCAAAACAGCCTCTATCCCCAATCCCCTCACGACAAATCGCAAAAAACTCACCCCACCCACATCCAACGCAGCGCCGATGCCACACCACCTCCCAGCACATCACAAGGAAACTCAGCCCCTGCAGCCATCCACCACAGCGCCGATGCCACACCATCTCCCAACACACCACAAAGAAACTCAGCCCCTGCAGCCATCCAGCGCAGCGCTGATGGCCCACCACCCTCCCGTCAGACCACCACACCTCACACTCCCAAAAACCAGAACGGACAGTCTGCCAGCGGGACGGCTGCATGGTCGGGACCCGGTGCGTCGGAGTAAGCCGCTGGTCATACTTGGCGCCTGAGGCACCTGGCGGGAAGGTACTCTGCGGCCACAAGCCGCAGAGTAAGCCCCATCTGTCTGAGCCAGGTACGCATCAGCGTACATGGCGAGTTATGGGGCGCCCTGCACGGCAGAAGACTCAGACGCTTAGTATGACCCGGCGAAACGACCGCACCAGGCACGACCATGCAGCCGCCCCGCTGGCAGTCTGTCCGTTCGTCCCTCCATTCATCCCACAAAAAAAGAGCCCCCAGGCCCAAACACCCAGGAACTCTCCCAAAACCAAACAACATCATCTCCTCCGCAGCTTCCGCAGCTTCCTCAGCTCCCTCTCCAGCCGATCCGCACGCGCCTTCTCCCTCAACGTATTCACCCTCTCTTCACTCCGCCCCTGTTCAATCCCTTGAGTGATTCCCTGGCTGATTCCTTGGCTAATTCCCTGTTCAATCCCTTGGGCGATTCCTTGACTAATCCCCTGTTCAATCCCCTTATTAATCCACATCTGCTCAATCTCAAAACTCTTCATATATGCCACCGTAACCTTTCCATCCTCTTTAACAACCCTGACCATCTCCAACAACTCCCTCAAAACATCATTTACCGCATTCACCTCCCTGGTATCCTCCAAAAAACGAAGCAGCGCCACCAGCTCCTCAGGCACACCCGCACCATCTCCCTTCGTATTCAGAAAAACCGTCCTCAGCCCATCATCATACTCCATCTCCGGAACCTCCTCACACATATTCCGGATCGTATACACCATCCTACCCCGATCAAACGGATCATACGAACAGACAAAAATAACAAAAACCCTCTTAAGCTTCCCGAAACCCTCACCCTTTTTCAAACACCGGCTGTCAATGATCGCATGATAAAACCTCACCCGCTTCGGCAGATCCTTCAGACTCACAACATCACCATTATTATCCGGCTCAATATCAAAAACAGAAGGATCCGCCAAAACATCCATCAGCTCCTCCTCAGCCAGAACATCAAGCCGCGCCCCGCGAAAACCCTCATCCCGGCCACCAAAAGCCCTCTGCGCAACAACCCGCAGCCTCCCGATCTCACGCCCCAGCACCACCTGCAGCAGCAACCTGCAAAACCTCTCACCAATACCAGGAAACGTCATCACCGCGTTAAACAAAAAATCATCCAGAAGATTCATATCCTCAAGCCGCTTCCTCTGCATAAGACTCCTCCTTTCACTATGATGGCAAAAGAAAAAACCTCACACAACCAACCGGCTCCTCCCCGCCATATTTATACAACCAACCATATGGGGATCAGATAGCCGAACGGCCCAGAATGTTCCCAGATATGTACCTTCAGTATAACCACCCCACCATCAAAAGTCAACAAAAACCCTTCGACAAAAACCGCCAAAACCTCATTCCACTGTATCCACCACCCTCCCGTCAGACCACCACACCTCACACCCCCAAAAAAACAGAACGGACAGACTGCCAGCGGGACGGCTGCATGGTCGGGACCCGGTGCGTCGGAGTAAGCCGCTGGTCATACTTGGCGCCTGAGGCACCTGGCGGGAAGGTACTCTGCGGCCACAAGCCGCAGAGTAAGCCCCATCTGTCTGAGCCAGGTACGCATCAGCGTACATGGCGAGTTATGGGGCGCCCTGCACGGCAGAAGACTCAGACGCTTAGTATGACCCGGCGAAACGACCGCACCAGGCACGACCATGCAGCCGCCCCGCTGGCAGACTGTCCGTTCGTCCCTCCCTCCATCCATCCCACAAAAAAAGAGCCCCCAGGCCCAAACACCCAGGAACTCTCCCAAAACTCAAATATCCAATTATCATCAATCGTTATCAGTCATCACCCAACACGCAGCCGAAACTTCTGAATCTCCTTCTCACTGGAAACCCTCTCAATCTCAGCCCCAAGACTCCTGAGCTTCTCCTCAAAATTCTCATACCCACGCTGGATATAAACAATATCATCAACAACCGTAACACCCTCAGCAGCCAGCCCCGCAATAACAAGCGCAGCCCCCGCACGAAGATCCGGCGCACTCACACGCGCCCCCGTAAGCTTCCTCACACCATCAATAATAGCAGAGTTCCCCTCCACCTTAATATTGGCACCCATCCGTGAAAGCTCATCCGCATACTTAAACCGGTTCTCAAAAATACTCTCAGTAACAATACTCGTACCCTCAGCCAAAGCCAAAGTAACCGCGATCTGCGGCTGCATATCCGTAGGATAACCAGGATAAGGCAACGTCTTCACATGCGTACGATGAAGCACATGCGGCGCACGGACACGAACCGCATCATCAAACTCCTCAACCTCACACCCGATCTCCTCAAGCTTAGCCGTAGTAGCCTCAAGATGCTTAGGAATAACATTACGAACAGTAACATCACCACGAGTAGCCGCAGCAGCAAACATAAACGTACCAGCCTCGATCTGGTCCGGAATGATCGAATACTCCGTACGATGAAGCGTCTCAACACCACGGATACGGATCACATCCGTACCGGCACCCTTGATATTCGCCCCCATACTGTTCAGGAAATTCGCCACATCAACAACATGCGGCTCCCTCGCAGCATTCTCAATGATCGTACGGCCAGTCGCCATAGAAGCAGCCATCATAATATTAATAGTAGCACCAACAGAAACCACATCCAGGAAAATATGGCTGCCATGCAGATTCTCCGCCTTGGCAACAATAGCACCATGACAGATATCAACATCCGCACCAAGAGCACGGAAACCCTTCAGATGCTGGTCGATCGGCCTGCTGCCGATATTACATCCACCCGGAAGCGGAACCTCCGCATGCTTATACTTACCAAGCAAAGCACCCAGAAGATAATAAGAAGCACGGATCTTCTTGATAAACTCATAATCCACGCTGAGATTGCCGATAGTAGAACCGTTGATCTTTACAGTAGACTTATCAATACGCTCAACCTGAGCCCCGATCTCGGAGATTGCCTCAAGCAGAACATTGATGTCCCTTACATCTGGCAGATTCTCGATCAATATAGTTTCATCAGTCATAATGGCTGCTGACAATATCGCAAGCGCCGCATTCTTCGCACCCGCAATATCCACTTCTCCAACCAGAGGATTGCCGCCTTTAATCACATACTGTTCCATAACACACCTCTATTATTTACTCCTCTATGAGCAGAAACTTTCTCTGAATTTACTGCAGGAACAAACGTTCCGCAATACCGTTTTTTAGGTCAGTTGTATATTATAACACATATTTCAGATTTGTAAACAATTTATGACGAAAACCTGTCACAACCCATGACCCGAAACACTCCAGCAAACCGTTTCCACAAGCCAACAGTTACGCCTTATCTCCCCTGTTCTTCAGTGCCTCAAGCACAACCTGGAGACTCCCCTCCAGATCCTTATCCTCTTCATCCACCACAATATCCGCATATTTCTCATACAAAGGAACACGCTCATCATAAAGACTCGCCAGCGTCTGCCCCTCCTTGAGCACAACACCACGCCCCTTAAGATTACCAAGACGCCTGGAAAGAAGCTCCAGCGAGATCTTAAGATACACCACAACACCCTCAGACTTCAGATGCTGCATAGCCTCATCGCAGTAAACCACACTTCCACCGGTAGCGATCACCGTATTCTCCACCTGGATCGAAGCATTCACACGATTCTCGATCGCCTTGAAGCCCTCTGTACCCTCATCCGCAATGATCTCACTCAGAGTCCTTTTCTCCGCCTTCTGGATCAGCAGATCAGAGTCAATAAACTGGTACCCAAGTACCTTCGCAAGTACGACACCGATGCTGCTCTTCCCCGCACCAGGCATTCCTATCAGTGTAATATTATTCATACTGTATCCTTTCATTTTAGCATAACAGCCACCAAATCTCAATAAACCTTACAGCTCCGCAGAACCTACCGTTTCTCTCTCCCTGCCTTTCCCGACGTCTTTAATTTCCCTGACATCCCTGGCTTTCCTGACATCTTCAACTTCCCTGACATCCCTGGCTTTCCTGACGTCTTCAACTTCCCTGACGTCCCTGGCTTTCCCGACATCTTCAACTTCCCTGACATCCCTGGCTTTCCTGACGTCTTCACCTTCCCTGACATCTCTGCCTTCCCCGACGTCTTCAACTTCTCTGCCATCCCTGCCATCTCTGCTTCCCTGTCTGATTTCTTATCCAACTTCTGCTGCTTCTTCTTTACGCTGTAGCCGAAGGTTCCCACCTTCCGGCCACCCGCCAGATACTCCCCATGGGAATAAACCAGAAGCCCCGCATCATTAAGACAAAACCTGTTGTTTTTATCCATATAAGCTTCATCCGCATGGACCGCAAGCACATCCGCAAGAAACATGTCATGAGACCCCAGCTCCTTCACCTCACGCACCCTGCACTCGATCGAAACCGGAGCCTCCCCGATCATCGGTGCAGAAACAAACTGCGCTTTCTCTTTCGTAAGGTTCAGCTTCCGGAACTTGTCCACATCACGTCCCGAACGGACCCCGCAGAAATCCGTTGCATACGCCAGCTTCTCCGTTGTCAGATTGATCACAAATTCACCCGTTTTCCGGATCATATCATAGGAATAACGGGAAGGTCGGACAGAAATATAAGCCATCGCCGGATTGGTACACACCGTACCCGTCCATGCAACCGTTATGATATTATCGTTTCCCTCACCATCGGTAACACTCACCATTACAGCCGGCAGCGGATAGATCATGTTCCCCGGCTTCCATAACTGTTTCGCCATTTTCCGTCACCTCTTACGCATAATCGCTGTTCATCAGCTGAGCAGCCTCCATCATAGCCGGGATCAGCTGCTTCTTTCTGGAAACCACACCCGGCAGACTGAAGGTATCTCCATCCGGTTTCCGCTCAAAAGCGATCTCCGCCATCTGCTGGCTGCCCTCCCCGTAAAACAGAAGCTCTGTAGACTCCTCCAGGATATTCGTCAGCATAAAATAAACTCTCGTGATATCATGACGGCCACACTCACTCACCATAAACGGCATCAGCTTCTCCTTGATCTCCTTAAGCTCCTCGCTGTCCATGGAACTGATCTGACCCACACCAAAGGAAACATTACCCTCACCGATAAACTTCTTGTAATCCTGATAAAAAATCTCCTCCGGAGACTTATCCTTCAGATTACTTCCCGCAGAAAACATCTCTCGGGCAAACTCCTCGATCTTGATCCCCGCGATCAGCGCAAGAGCACTGGCAGCGATCTTATCCGTCTGCGTACAGGTCGGTGAACGGAACATCAATGTATCCGAAATAATAGCCGCACAGAGAAGCCCCGCGATCTTTTCCGGTATCTCCAGTCTCTGCTCTCCGTAGATCTCATAAAGGATCGTACCCGTACATCCCACCGGCTCATTACGAAAAGCAACCGGCGTCATGGTCTGCAAGGTACCCAGCTTATGATGATCGATGATCTCAAGGATCTCCGCCTTCTCGATATTATCAACAGCCTGATCCACCTCATTATGATCCACAAGAACCACTTTCTTTTTATGCATATCCAGAAAATTACGTCTGGAGATCGTACCGATACACTTACCATGAGGATTGATCACCGGAAACGCCCTGTGACGGTTTTTGATCATAACATCCTGGATATCATCCGTAAAATCCTCGGTATTAAACGTAACCATGTTATCCCGCTTCATAACAAAACTGACCGGAATACTCTGATTGATCAGACGCGCAATATTAAACGTATCATACGGAGACCGGATGATCACGATATTCTTCTCATGAGCAAGCTTTATAACCTTCTCGGAAACCACGATATTCAGCCCCACGATGATACAGCTGACATTCTGGCTGATCGCCTGAAGATGATCCTCCTCACGGTCACCCATGATGATCATATCATCCTCCTCAACGTAGCCCTCCAGCATCTTCGGGTTGGCAGTACCGACAAGCACACGCCCCTTCACAAAATATCCGTGTCCGTTACCTTCCACCACTTCACCGCCAACAGTCTCGGCAATTCTCTGATACTGTGTCCTCGCATTGGAAAGAAGATAACTGTCTGTAGTATCCATATAGGTCTTTGCGATATCACCAATCGTCACAAGCCCCTCCAGACACCCATCTTTATCCCGGATTGGAAGAGAAACGATCCCGTTCTCCTGCATCAAATCCCAGGTATTCTTCAGCGACATATTCTTATCCGCCTGCGGACTGGTCCGGATATCCATATCCTTGACCTGCGTACCGATATTTCCCAGATAAGCCGGCGGCTGTACGCCAAAACGGTTCAGCACATACCTGGTCTCCTCATTGATCTGCCCCGCTCTCTTCGGGATATATTTTTTATTCTGCGTAGTTCTGTTCTTAATATCCGCATAAGCAATAGCCGAACAGATGGAATCCGTATCCGGATTCTTATGTCCGATTACAAATATTCTCTCCGGTTTTTTCATACACATCCATCCTTTTTCATCCAAAATAATCATAATTTAATATTTGCAAACAAAGCACCCAGGGAAGTAGTAGCCTCCTCCCCCGACTCCGGAAGCTCAAAAGACTCCTCCTCAACCTCCTTAGCCATCAGATCCGATGCCTCTTTAATACTCAGGCTCAGCTTACCATCCTTGATTGCGATAACCTTCACCTTAACCTTATCCCCAACACTCAAAACCTCAGAAGGCTTCCGAATCCTCTTCTCACATATCTGAGAAATATGCACCAGCCCGGAAACCCCGTTCCCAAGCTCCACAAAAGCACCATACGGCTGCAAACTCTCAACCGTACCCTCCGTCACAAAACCAACCTGGATATTGGAAATCTTATTCCGTCTCTCCACCTCAGCCCTCTCACGAAGAATCTCCCTCGCCGAAAGCACCAGCCTCTTCTTCGCCTTATCAACCTCGATCACCCGCACCTGGATCGGCTTATTCAGAAACACCTCCGTATCCTCAACAAACTCCAAAGCAAGCCTGGATGCCGGAATAAAACCACGGACACCCTCAACATAAGCAATGGCACCCCCGTTAACGATCCCCTTCACAACAACATCCAGCACCTCACCCGAATCCTGAAGCTCCTTCAGCCTGTCCCAGGCAAGCACATCCGCAGCATCCGCTCTGGAAAGAAGAATATTCCCCTGACCATCATCCCTGCGAAGAACCATCGCTTGAACCTCATCCCCCGGCTGAACAGCCTCTTTAATATTAAACCCCGGCACCCGGGAAAACTCCTCCACCGGAATAAAACCCTCAGCATAAAACTTAAGGTCAAGAACACCCCCCGACTCATCCACACTCACAACAGTCCCTGAGATAATATCACCCTCATCGATCCTCTTAAAAGAAGCCTCCAGCTCCCTCTCAAAATCCTTCATAGACTCCGCCATATCCAGACCTCCCATTCAAACAAAAACCCAACCACCGCCGCCCCAAACCAGACGACAGCACTATAATCCTAATCATTATAGCATGCACACCCCACCCGCGCTATATTTTTTGCACTGGAAATTTCTTAACCCCTTTATTTCTCTCCAACGTACAGGACGGACTCAGATCAGCCCATTTATCACAACCTTGATGCTTTCTTTATTTCTCTCCAACGCGCAGGACGGACTTAGTACGATTCCAGAATTTCTTTGTAGTGCATCCTTTTTGTTTCTCTCCAACGCACAGGACGGACTGCCGGCGAAACGACCGCACCAGGCACGACCATGCAGCCGCCCCTCCGGCAGTCCGTCCGTCCCTCCCTCCATCCATCCCCACCCACAAAAAAAAGAGCCCAAAAAAGGCCCAAAAACGAGGAGTGCCCCGGTAGTGGCTTACCGGGGCGATTATTATGAAAAAAATTGTATGTGTAATGATACAGATACACACCATTACAGCGTCTTTCGTAACGTTCTTTCGAACTATCCCTATACTACCAGACAAATATGAACAAACAATGAACATCTCGTAAACAATTAGCGCATTTGCACAATTTTTTCCAAAATACCCTCCCCCAATTTATAAAAACGCCACATTCACAAACAAAACCAAAGCCCTAAACATTGTACATATTGTACATCTCAACCAAACAAACCAACAACAACCCCAACAAAAGAGCCACAACCCTCACCCTCTAACTCAAACTCCATCTAAAACATCATCAAAAACACCAGCCATCACAAACCATCACCGCCGTGAAAGCATCCCCTTAATAAACTCAATCGCCTTCTCAAAAATATTCTTCACATCAGACTTCGTAACACCCATATCCTTCAAAGTACTATAAGCATCACTCACATACCCCTTGATCTGATCATCACTCATCTCGATCCCACGGAACTTACTGATAATATTAACCAGCGAACTCTTATCATCCTCATTAAGACTCACCCCAAAATGATCCGCAGCCTCATCGATCCCCTGAGAAATCTCATCATCCGTGATCTGGTTAGAATCAAAAAGCCCCTTCACATAAACAATGATATCCCCAACCTTATCCGGATCAGAAGCAAGAGACCCAACCTCATTATCCTTCAGGATCTCCTCCGCCTGACTCATAACAGAACCGGAATCAGACGCCATAACCATCATCGGAGATGTACATGAAATAACACCCGCAATAACCAAAGCTGTAACCTTGTTCAATCTTCTCATAATATTCAACCTCCATACGGGCACCAGCCCTTATTAAAAATTGCCTTTTACTATTTTTAACTATCTTTTACTGCCTTTTTATTACCTCATCATTACCTTTTCGACGCCCCTCAGTATACCACACACCCCCACCCCTCTGTAAACCTCAATTTTCCCCATTCCCACCCACACCATTCAGACTTTATGTATATCATCAAAAATATATTCACAATATTTTCATATTTTAAACAAACTTTCCTAACATCTCATCAGTAAAATAAAAAATGTAAATTTTCATTACTTACTTATGTCTGACACCTCAGACATAACCTCCTTTCTATGACAAATATATAGGTCCGGACAGGAAACCTCTCCAACATTCCCGTCCGGAAACGCAAAAAGAACCCGGAACAGCTGCCCGGGCTCTTTTTGCGTTTATCATATATTAATTTTTCTCATCATAAATACAGTTGGCAAGCATCGCAAACTGCTCCAGTGTCAGCGCCTCACCCCTGATATTCAGCGGAAGATCACACCTGTTGAACACATCCTCGATCTCCTCCTTACTCAGGGAAAAATCTCCGGAATTTCTGATCCCGTTCACAAGCGTCTTTCTCCTCTGGTTAAAAGATGCACGGATCAGACGGAACATAAGCCCCTCATCCTTCACATCCACCGGCGGCTTCTCATAACGCGTCAGCTTGATCACCGCACTTCCAACCTTCGGCCGCGGCATAAAACAGTTCGGCGGTACATTCGCAACGATCTCCGGCTTCGCATAATACTGCACAGCCAGGGAAAGCGCACCGTAATCCTTGGTACCGGGACCAACCTGCATACGGTCTGCAACCTCCTTCTGCACCATGACAGTGATCGAATCCACAGGAACATTCTTCTCAAAAAGCCCCATGATGATCGGAGTCGTAATATAATACGGCAGATTCGCAACCACCTTCACAGGCTTGCCGCCGTTTTTCTCATCTGCGATCTTTTTTATATCCGTTTTCAGGATATCGTTATTGATCACGGAAACATTATCCCAGTCCTTCAACGTATCCTTAAGGATCGGGATCAGCGAACTGTCGATCTCCACAGCAGCCACCTCTCTGGCAGCCTCCGCAAGATACTGGGTCATAGTTCCGATACCCGGACCGATCTCCAGTATAAAATCATCCTTTGTGATACCCGAAGACTCAATGATCTTTTCCAGAACATGCTCGTCGATCAGAAAATTCTGACCAAACCTTTTCTGGAAAACAAAATGATACTTTTGAAGGACTTCAATGGTATATTTCGGGTTACCAAGATAAGGTCTGGCCATATTTTTTACCTCTGCTTTTTCTTATTTTCAGCTGAAATCCTTTTCAAAAAGTACCGTGTAGCCATCACGGTCCACACGCTTCTTGGAACGCTTGAACAATCCGCTCTGAGCTCTCTCCATAGCCTTATCCAGCATGGTCTTCACAGTACCGATACACATCGGCTGATCCTCCTTCTGGTTGATCCCGATCAGATTATACAGAGCAAGCATGCCCATCTGGTCGATACGGAATCCATTCTCCATGGTATAGACCTTGGCGAAATTAACAAGTTCATCGTTTGTAAATACAGGAATGTTGATCATGGATGTAAACTTCTTCGCAAGCTTCGGATATCTTGCGATCAGCTTACGCATACCGATCTTTTCATCCTCCAGGATCACGATCATTCCCTTTGTGTTTCCGGTCATAGCTTCCTCAAGCTCATCTGCTGTTTCCTGGGAAAGCTGGTTTGCATCCTCGATAACAAGGAAACCGCCGGCAAGCTTGGATACGATCTCCGGAATATCCTTTCCGTTGAGATCATCCGCAAATATATAGGCAACCTTGGAAGCCTCGATATTCAGCTCTTTACAGATTGCCGGGATCAGACTTGAGATCAGTCTCGTCTTACCTGTTTCTCTGCCGCCCATAACGATCACATTTCCGGTCTGAGAGGTCTTGTCTGCTGCGCCCATCTGCACATCGCAGAGTACATCAAGCAGCTGTTCCTTCATTCCGGGAACTGTAACAAAATAGGTGAAAAGCTGTTTCTCTTCATCTGTGAGCTCTTTCTTTCTGGAAACGATCTTTGTAGGATCCTTTTCCGGATGGATCGTAGCGATAAATTTCTCAAGCTGCTCTTCCTCGCTGAGCTCCGCTTCCTCATCGTCCTCTTCCATGGCTTCATCAGAATCATCACCGATGAGACTGCTGATAAAATCATCCTCATTCTCGTCATCCTCATCCTGGAAGTCAAAGGCGTCATCACTGTATTCTTCTTCCTCATCAAGAAGATTTTCCTCTTCCGCTGAAGCCACCGGTTCCTCATGATGAAGCTTCGTTGAAGGCTCTGCTGCCGCCTTCTGCACCTGCTCCTCAGATTCCAGTGAAGGAATCTCCGGAAGCACATCCTCTTCTTCCACCGGCTTCTGTACTCCTGACGGACCATTCAGAAACTCTGCTTCTGCAGCCTGAAGATCCTCCTCAGTAACCGGCTCCTCATCTTCATCAAATACGATATCCGGAAGTCTGGTATCGGAAGTCTCCGTTACCTCTTCCTCCTGCTGAGCGGAGATCTGCGCCATGATATCCTCGATATCTGCCGCATCCGGCTCCTCCGGAACAAATTCATCAGCCGCAATATCCAGATCCTCAATACCTGCCGGCTCTTCCGTTACGTCGGACTGCTGGACATCCGGAGATTTCTCTTCCTCCGGGATATCGATTCCCTGCTGTGTAGCTGCTGCCAGAATAGTATCCTCCAGGTTGAAGTCCTTATCTTTATCCTTCCCGGACCTGTCACCTACAGATGCCGCAATATCCTCGATACTTCCGAAAATTCCGGACGCGTCCGGGATCTCTGCGGAACTGCTTGCATTCTCCGGGTCCACATTGATCATGGACTTCGGGATCTTCAGCTCCGGCATACGGATCGTTGCGGAAAAATCAGGCTTGCCTTCCTCATTGAGCGGAACCCCTGCAGGCTTCTCCTCACTTTCCTCATTTCCGGCAGACTTCTCCTTCATGATCTCTGCAACACTCTGGGACAAAGACATCTCTGTAGCTTTCTCAGCCTCAGCTTCTTCCGCTTCCTGATAAGTCTCTTCTTCCTCTTTATCCTGCTGTTCCTGAGCCTGCAGCTTCATACTTCCGGATGACAGGTTCTCAACACCGGATGCCAGCGGGATCTCATCCGCTTCCTGTCCGGAAAACTCTTCCTGCTCTTCAGAAGGCTCATCCGAAGCTTCCTCACTTCCTTCTGCTGCTTCGATCTCCTCAGAATCTGTAAACTCCTCTGACGGTTCTGCTGCCGCAGCAGTCTCAGCCTCCGGCGCTTCCGTCTGTTCCGTCACATCCTCAAAGCCTGTGGAAACCTCATCCGGCTCTTCATCCTGCGCAGCTTCTTTTTCCTCCATATCCTCTTCCGCAGATTTCTTATGTCCGCCAAAGATATCACGGAATCCCTTGGAAAGCTTCTCCTGGAATGTCTCCGCACTGTTCAGATCCCGCTCATCATCTACCTGGATAGTATCTGTGACCGGTTTTGCCTCCTCATACTCGCCGGATGCTTCCTTACTCTCCCTGATCTCCTGCGCCTTTTCCGGCGGGATCAGCTTCGGGATAAAACGCTGTTCGTATTTCTCTTTCTCTTCGCCAGTGAGAACACCCATCCGCTGTTTCAGGTCAAGGGCCTTCATCACATAAGTTCCGTCATTGAACCAAAGGATCATCTCATTGCAGAGATCCAGGCACTTCTGCTTGTCTCCTGCCTTGTAATAGAGCTTGGCCAGCTCATAAGACCAGCGCTCCGTAAATTCCTTCTCCTTATATTCCTCAAGAATACGGATCTGTTCATTCAGAGATGCATTCTTCGCTCTGGCGATCTTATATTTCAGTATATACTGGCTGTTATCATTACCTGCCACTTCTCTGTATTCATCAAAGAATTCTGTGGCTTCACTGATCTGTCCCATTTTCAGGGAAACCTCGATCAGACGGTAAAGTATGTTCTTGCCGATCGGCGCTCTGTGGTAGGCAAGAAGAAAAATTTCCTTGCTCTCTTCATAGCGCTTGTTGGCCGCGTAGATCTCGCCCACTACACAAAGGGTACGGACGTTTTTCACACGACGCCAGTCAATGCTGTCCACAATCTGCATGGCGCCTTTGTAATCCTGGGTCTCGACCAGCTTATTGATCTGTCCCAGCTTAACGCGAAACTCCTCTTTATCCAAAATATTCACCAACTTTCCATAATCAGAATCAGTTTACCATATGCATACGGGCTTGTCAAAACCCTTTAGGCATATAAACATGCCCCTTTACCACCTGAAAAACCCTGTTGATCTTGAACTGATGGCTGACAAAATCATCCAGTCCTGTACAGGTGATCAGAGTCTGTATATCGTGGATACTTTCCAGCAGATATGTCTGCCTGCTGCTATCCAGCTCCGAAAGAACATCATCCAGCAGAAGCACCGGTGTATCCCGGATTTTTTTCTTCACCAGATAGATCTCCGAAAGCTTCAGGGAAAGGGCCGCAGTCCTCTGCTGCCCCTGGGAACCATACCTCCGGATGTCGATCCCGTTGACCTTTACGCAGAAATCATCTCTGTGCGGTCCCACGGAGGTCAGCTTCATCCGAAGATCCCGCTCCCGGTTCCTGGAAAGCTTATCCTCAAACTCGGCCGCCGTCACACTTGGCTCGTACAGGATCTCCAGCTCCTCGATCCCGCCGGTAAGCCCCTTATGAAGCCCCCTTGCGATCTCGTTAAGCTCCTCCACAAAGGCTTCCCGCTTCCCGATGATCTTCTTTCCGTAATCAACCATCTGCATATCCCAGACATCCAGGGTACCTTTCAGCCCGGGGTTCATATAACAGTCTTTGAGAAGACGGTTTCTCTGGTTCACGATGTGATTGTAGCCGGCCAGCTCCGTGATATAAACACCATCCAGCTGACAAAGCTCCGAATCCAGAAAACGTCTTCTCTCTCCCGGTCCATTCTTGATAATATTAAGATCCTCCGGAGAAAAAAACACCAGATTCACCACCCCCAGCAGCTCCCTTGCCTTGCGGATCGGCAGCCCGTTGATGGCAACTCCCTTTGCTTTGTTTTTCCGGAGGTGCATGTCTATTTTGTATGAAAGATCGCCCTTCTTCACCATCATTCGGATATGGGATTCCTCATTCTCAAAGCGGATCATCTCCCGGTCCTTGCTTCCCTTGTGGGATTTGCTGGTACCTGCCAGATAAACCGCCTCCAGGATATTGGTCTTTCCCTGGGCATTGTCGCCGTAGAGAATATTGGTGCCCTGATCAAAATTCATCTCCAGCGACTCATAATTCCTGAAATTATTCAGTCTGATGGATTCAATGTACATTCCTTCACCCGATCACATAAATATCTTTTCCATCGTAGGAAATGGTATCTCCAGGATGGATCTTGCGGCCACGGCGGTTCTCCACCTCACCGTTCACCAGTACCAGACCATCATTGATGGCATATTTCGCCTCAACGCCGTCCTCCACAACACCGGCCAGCTTCAGCGCCTGGCCAAGCTTGATAAATTCGTCTTTAATTCTGATCTCCAATTTTTTCTCCTCTTATCTCCGGGGTATTTTCTCCGTCAGATCGATCTTTTCTGATCTCCTGGCGGTATTTAAAATCCCCCAAAATACAAATTTCACCGGAAGGCGGTAATTTAAATACCCCCTTCCAGCAGTTTACGCATAAAACAATTTTCAGAACACAATCGCATTCCCATATACAATCGGTCAAAAACGGTCACGCATTTTTGGTGTATCCGTTTATATCAATCCTGATATCTGCCGTCAGGCTGTACGTACCCTACGGACGCTTACATATCCTGACTGCCGAGCTCAATTCTGTTCACAGCTTCAAGCATGTGCGTCTCACACGTACACTCACATTCCCGAAGCTGCTGCGTACATCTCTTGTCCCTTATTCCTTATATTTCCCAGGTTTTATCTGGCCTGATTCTGGTTGATGTTTACAGGAAGAATCAGGTAAGTATAGTTCTCCTCATCATCACGGATAAAGCACGGGGCCTTCGGATTTACAAGATAGATCGTCACGGTTTCATCATCAATAACACGAAGCGCATCGATCAGGAATTTCGGGTTGAAGCCGATCATGATATCCTTACCCTCTTTTTCAATATCGATTTCTTCATTCATGGAACCCATTGCAGAATCAATGCGCAGCTCCATATCATCGTCTGTGATGTTGATGATGATCGGTTTTTTATCAACCTCACGTACCAGAAGTGTGGCACGGTCGATACAATCCAGGAACTCTTTTTTGTTGATCTTCAGTTTTGTCTCATAATCACTGGAAAGCATCTGGTCAATTCTGAAATATTCTCCCTCGATCAGTCTGGAAACTACCATAGTCTGATCAAATTCAAATAAAATATGGTTTTTTGTAAAGTAAATGCTGACCTGATCATCCACTTCTCCGGAAAGAATCTTGCTGACCTCGCTTAAAGTTTTGCCCGGAACTACCACCTTACGGTCAGAATAATCTTTCTTAAGGGACATTTTACGGATAGAGATACGATGTCCGTCCAGAGAAACTACCTTCAGACAGTTATTTTTGATCTCAAAAAGTTCACCGGTCATAAGCTTATTGTTTTCATTTACAGCAATCGAAAAAATAGTCTGGCGGATCATTTCTTTCAGTGTGTACTGAGAGATCGTCAGCGGTTCATCCTTCTCGATCATCGGTAAATAAGCAAAATCTTCTCCTGATTTTCCAGGGATATTGAATTTTGCTTTTTCACAGGTAATGGTTGCTGCATATTTATCATCGGTCTTAATGGTAACATCATTATCCGGAAGTCGTCTGATGATTTCATAGAAGATTTTTGCATCAAGAGCAACTTTACCTTTTTCTTCAATAGTACCCTCAACGATGGTTTCAATTCCCAGCTCCATATCGTTGGTGGTAAATTTGATCTGGTTTGTGGTTGCATCCATGAGAATACATTCCAGGATTGGCATTGTGGTTTTTGATGGAACTGCTTTGAGTGCGATACTTACACTTTTTAACAGACTTGATTTGGAGCAGATGATTTTCATAGTGTGTATAACTCCCTTTCTGAACAATTTGTGGTTTTTATAAATATATTTATAGAAAAAATCCGCAGTAACCGCCGTAGGGGGCCAGATTTTGTGAAAAACTCCCGCAGGCCTGATGTTTTCAGGGGTTTTCCGTTGGGATAACTTTGTGTAAAAGTGGTATTTTCGCATGTGAATAACCCGGGGATAAAATTACCGCCGCGTTTTGGCAAAAAAGTTGTACACATCTCTCCACATACAATCAACACGTTATACACCAGTAATGTGGAAAACTTCCCTAACCTTGTGGATTAATCTTCTTTTTCAATATATCAATGGTATTTTTTAAGTTATCGTCGTTCTGCAATTCGTTTTCGATCTTTTCGATACCGTGCATAACGGTGGTATGGTCACGGTTTCCGAGCGCTTTTCCGATATTTTTCAAAGGTGTGGATATGATTTCACGGCAGAGATACATGGAAACCTGGCGGGGCATGACGATCTTGGAGTTTCGTTTGTTTCCGCTTAAGTCCGCAGGTGTGACTCCGTAATGCTCTGCAACAACGGAGATGATGTATTCCGGTGTGATCACTTTTTTCTCATCCGGAGAAATAATATCCTTCAGTGCCTGCTCTGCCAGCTCCAGAGTTACTTCCTTTTTCTCAAGCTTGGCTCCGGCCATGACCTTGTTGAAGGCACCTTCCAGCTCACGGATATTGGATTTGATATTGGTAGCGATATATTTGATAACATCTTCACTGATGTTGTAGCCGTTCATTTCTTCATTTTTATGAAGGATCGCCATTCGGGTTTCGTAATCAGGCAGCGTGATATCTGCGATCAGACCCCACTCGAACCGGGAACGGAAGCGCTCTTCCAGGATCTCCATATCCTTCGGTGGTTTATCAGAGGATATGATAATCTGCTTTTTGGCACTGTGAAGACTGTTAAATGTATGGAAAAATTCCTCCTGTGTGGATTCTTTTCCTATAATAAACTGAATATCATCGACAAGAAGAACGTCGATATTTCTGTATTTTTCACGGAATTTGCTCATTGCCGTGTTATTTCCGTTTCGGATGGTTTCGATCAGCTCGTTGGTAAATTCCTCACTGGTTACATACAAAACACGGCTGTTTTCGTCGTGTTCCAGAATGAAATGAGCGATGGAATGCATAAGATGCGTCTTACCAAGACCGGCTCCGCCATAGATAAACAGTGGATTGTAGGTATCTCCCGGTGATTCGGCAACTGCAAGAGCTGCGGCCTGGGCGAATTTGTTATTACTTCCTACAACGAAGGTGTCGAAGGTGTATTTTGGATTTAAATGCGCCTCTTCGTAACGTGTATCCTGAACCTGTTTATCATAAGAAGTGTTTTTTTCTGTTTTTTGGGGGAGATCTTTTTCCAGAACGAAGCGAACCTCGCATTCTTCCATGCCTGTCAGCACACAGATAGTAACCTGGAGGGGTATTTTGTAGCGTTTACTGATGTAATTGACTCCGATCGCTGCCTGTTCAGAGGGAACAACCACTGTTATCAGCTTTCCGTCAACCTCATAAACTTTCAGCGGCTTGAGCCAGGTATTAAAAGGGACATCAGTCACCTCATATTCAGATTTGACAGTTTGCAGGATCTCCTCCCATTTTTCAATAACAGCGTCCATTTTTTCCTCCCATGAGTATTATAATAACCCCAGTCTGCGACTGGAGATAGATATCCTTTTATATATTACAATGAAAATGGGGTTTTCGCAATGGAAAATCCTTGAGATTTTGGGGAAAAGAATGTGGATAATGAGGGGAAATTACTGTGGATTAGGGTGGATTATTGTGGATAAGAGTCCTGGAGGTTTCCATAAGTCGAGAATTGGTGGAAAATGTGGAAGAATTATGTGTATAAAAAAATCCACCTTAAAAATACCGCAAATAAAGGGTTTTTTTGAAAACGATGTGAACAAACCCTCCGAAAAAGTGGATAGATTTCCGGTCAATCCACAAGTTATCCACAAGTTATCCACAAAATGTGGATAATGTTACGTAAACCATAAGCGCTTTCCACATAAGAGAAAAAAATAAATACCGTAAGGTAGGGGTATTTTATAGAACCCTTGATTTTATCGGGTTTTTTGCAATTTTTACTTGACGAAAAGGAGGTTTATTTATATAATTGAAACGATGTTCTGAATGATAAGTTATTTCATAACAATTAAAAATAGATAAAGGAGGTGCTTTACCTATGAAGATGACATTTCAGCCAAAAAAGAGATCCAGAGCTAAAGTTCACGGCTTCAGAGCTCGCATGAGCACAAAGGGCGGACGTAAAGTATTAGCTGCAAGAAGATTAAAAGGAAGAAAACAGTTATCAGCATAAGCTGCAAGACCGCATTTATGTGGTCTTTTCTTCTATCCGGAGAAATATCCGCGCAGGCGGAATCTAATTAAGGAGGATTCGTTTGATCAGATCAGAGTCCTTAAAGAAAAACCAAGATTTTAAAGTTGTATATCAGAACGGAACATCGTACGCAAATCGGCTTCTGGTGATGTACGTGCTGAAGAATCAGCACATGAAGAATCGTCTGGGAATATCAGTAAGCAAAAAAGTAGGGAACAGTGTGGTTCGCCACAGACTCACCAGATTGATCAGAGAAAGCTATCGTCTCAACGAAACAGATTTTGACAGTAACCTTGATATTGTAGTAGTAGCGAGAGCCGCAGCCAAGGGCAAGAGCTTTCACGAGATCGAGAGTGCTTTTCTGCATCTTGCAAGAAAGCATCATATAACAGGGAATGAACATGATAAAGAAATTTCTGATTAAGATGATAAGGCTCTATCAAAAATATATATCGCCGATGAAGAGAACGAAATGTCCTTATATTCCCACATGTTCTCAATATGGTTTGGAAGCAATCGAAAAATATGGCGCATTTAAGGGCAGTCTTCTTGCGGTATGGAGGATATTGCGATGCAATCCTTTTTCCCACGGAGGCTATGACCCTGTGCCATGAATTATTTTGTGACTGTTCAGCCTTTTCCCGGGCAGAGCAGTTATCGGAATTTGTAACTGTTCAGTACCTCCGCAGTTAGTGGACGAATGAATAGTTACCGGACTTTTACAATTGAATAAGAAGTCTAGGAGGAAATGAATTTGGAACTGTTTTTAGCAACAAAAACCGGAACTCCTATTATCGGACAGATCGCGTCTGTGATGGGATGGATCATGGATGGCATATATAAGATGCTTGACGGCCTGTTCGGAATCCAGAACATTGGTCTTTGTATCATTATCTTCAGTATTCTTATCTTTGCCTTTATGACACCGCTGCAGATCAAGCAGCAGAAATTCTCCAAGTTAAGCGCGATCATGCAGCCTGAGATCCAGAAGATCCAGAAGAAATATCAGGGTAAAAAGGATCAGGCTTCCATGATGAAAATGAACGAAGAAACCCAGGCTGTTTATCAGAAATATGGTGTTTCTCCAACCGGTAGCTGTGTACAGTTAGCCATTCAGATGCCTATTCTGTTTGCTCTGTATCAGGTTATCTACCGGATTCCTGCTTACGTTGGAAGTGTAAAGAACATTTTTACTGGTGTAGTTGACAACCTGCTAGCTGTAAACGGATACACAGATATCCTGCAGCAGTTTATCACAGACCATTCCATGACACGAGTGCGTCTCGTTATGGACAGTGCCGGAAATGCTACAAGTAACTCGATTGTTGATTTTCTGTATGCACTTTCTCCTTCCCAGTGGAAAGAGCTGGCACAGATGAATCAGTTTTCAGGATTTTCTGATGCGATCACAAAAGCATCCGGCAATATTTCCAAGATGCAGGGCTTCTGTGGACTGAATATCGCAGACCAGCCGCTGTACTATATCATGGAATTCTTCAAAAATCATGGTTCTCTGTTACTTGCGATCGTAGCACTTCTGATCCCGGTTCTTGCATGGGCAACTCAGATGCTGAACCTGAAGCTTATGCCACAGGCTGCAACACAGCCGGCAGACGGAAATGATCAGGCCAGCGCAATGGCAAACTCCATGAAAACCATGAACATGGTCATGCCTCTGATGTCTGCATTCTTCTGTTTCACATTCCCGGTTGGTCTTGGTATCTACTGGATCGCCAGTGCTGTCGTTCGAAGTGCCCAGCAGTTTGCAATCAATCGTCATCTTGATAAGATGAACATTGATGATCTGGTTAATGAGAATATGAAGAAGATCGAAGCGAAGCGTGCGAAGGAAGGACTTCCGCCGCAGAAGATCACCAATCAGGCTCATCAGTCCGCCAAGAATATCAATAAACCTGTGATCAATAAGGGCAACAGCGGAAACAATGGTGCTTCAGACAGAGCACAGAAGGTTGATACTGCTTATGAGAAGGCAAGAAGTGCAAAACCGGGCAGCATCACAGCTAAAGCAAATCTCGTAAGAGACTTTGATGAGAGAAATAAGAAGAAATAATCAGGAACGGAGGGGTTCGTAATGGAGGATTACATTCAGTTTTCAGCAAAAACAAAGAATGAAGCTATCACAAAAGCGTGTCTTGAGCTTGGAACTTCCAGTGACCAGCTTGATATTCAGGTTATCAGTGAAGGCAGCTCCGGATTCTTCGGAATCGGCAGCAAACCTGCCGTGATCAAAGTTCGCAGAATCGAGCCAGTTTCTGATATGCAGGAAATCGATGAACTGGTAGAGTCCGTGAAACTGGACGCTATCAAAGAAGAGAAGAAATTAGAAAAGCCTTTTACTCCGGATGTAAAGAAAGAATCTGCACCGAAAGCAGCTCCTGCAGAGGAGAAGAAGCCGGTGAAGAAAGAAGCTGTACAGGTGGAGAAGGCATCCGAAGAAGCACCTGCAAAGGCAGCAGCGCCAAAGGAAAGACCTGCAAGGGATTTCCAGGGCAAAGCAAAGCCTGCACGTGAGAAACAGCCAAGAGCTCCAAAGGAGCGTCAGCCGAAGGAAACACGTGAGAGAGCACCGAAGCAGGGCAGACCGATAGAGATCCTCAGCGATCCGGAGAAGATCAGAGAGGTTGAGGAGAGAGCAGTCGTATTTCTTCGTGATGTATTCGGCTCCATGGATCTTGGAGAAGTGGAGATCACATCGAAATACAACACTGCAGACGGTTCTCTGGATGTGGATTTTGAAGGTGAGGATATGGGTATCCTCATCGGAAAAAGAGGCCAGACACTGGATTCTCTTCAGTATCTGACAAGCCTTGTGGTAAACAAAGGCGAGTCTACCTACATTCGTGTAAAACTCGATACCGAGGACTACAGACGCCGTCGTAAGGAAACTCTGGAGAACCTTGCAAGAGGAATCGCCTTCAAGGTAAAGAAAACCAGAAAACCGGTAGTTCTGGAACCGATGAATCCGTACGAAAGAAGGATCATCCATGCATCTCTGCAAGGCAACCGCTATGTAGAGACAGTCAGTGAGGGAGAAGAACCTTACAGACATGTAGTAGTAAAACTGAAACGCAATAATTGATGATCCACCGGTAAAGCTATAAGCCGTATCCCGGAGCGTAAGCTCCGTGGGTACGGCTTTTTTGTATGGAACTGAAAATTAAAAATTATCATTGCAATCTCCGCAACAATTCTTTATAATCATTGAAGAGCAAATAACAAAAGATATTTCTGCAGCGGACATCCGGAATGCAGAGATTAGAGCGTATTTGAAAAATCATTCCCGCAATCTGCACGCCCCACTTTGCGGTATATTTTGCCCGAATTCAGTTGCCGTAGCCCGCTACGGCGCCTTCATCCGGACAAAATCTCCCACAAAGTGTGACGCACATCTTGCAGAAAGCCTTTTTCAAACACGCTCTAGCATTATAAATATGGAAACTGACAGAAGATGTTATTCTAGGTGAAAGCGTGAATAACACGTGTTTTTTGCGTGTAAAAAGCTTTTCCGGAGTAACATTTTTGCGTTTAACCGGATGCTTTTATCCGCTGGACCAGGATAAACGGCATGGCAGCGATCAGCTGCAGTGTGATATAGCGGATGCTTTTATCCGTTTGACAAAGGAGAGTGAAAAATGGAAGAGACAACGATTGCTGCGATTTCCACAGCTATGAGCGCATCGGGAATCGGGATCGTCAGGATCAGTGGCCCGGAGGCTTTTGAGATCGCATCCGGAGTATACCGTTCCAAGGGTGGAAAAAAATCTCTGAAAAACGTCCCAAGCCACACCATCCATTATGGATATATTTATGATAACGAAGAAATGGTAGACGAAGTGCTGGTCATGACCATGCGCGGACCACGGACATACACAGGAGAAGATACCATAGAAATCGACTGCCACGGCGGCGTTTTAGCCATGAAAAAGGTACTGGAAACTGTGTTGAAAAACGGAGCCATTATTGCCGAGCCGGGAGAATTTACCAAGCGTGCATTCCTCAATGGAAGGATCGATCTTTCACAGGCGGAGGCCGTTATGGACGTGATACAGTCCAAAAATGAGTACTCATTAAAGAATTCTGTAGGACAATTAAAAGGTTCAGTCCGAAATACTGTACAACAGATCAGAGAAAAACTACTGTACCATATAGCGTACATTGAATCGGCATTAGACGATCCGGAGCACTATGATCTGACAGGATATTCTGAAGAATTAGAGCAGATCGTAGCAGAAGAAAAAGAAAAAATACAGAACCTGTTAAAAACAGCCGGAGACGGAAAGATCATACAGGAAGGTATCCGGACCGTGATCCTGGGCAAGCCGAACGCAGGGAAATCTTCTTTGCTGAACCTGCTTCTGGGAGAGGACAGAGCCATCGTGACCGATATCGCAGGAACCACCAGAGACGTACTGGAAGAGTATATCAACCTGCATGGGATCACATTAAAGATCGCTGACACAGCCGGAATCCGCCAGACAGAAGACATCGTAGAGAAAATCGGCGTATCCAAAGCCAAGGAAATGGCAGCAGACGCAGATCTGATCCTCTATGTCGTAGATTCCTCCGTACCGTTAGATGAAAACGACGAAGAAATCATAAAAATTTTGCAAGAGAAAAAGACAATTGTCCTCTACAGCAAGACAGACCTTGAATCTGCTATAGATATAGAGGATTTAAAGAGCAGAATAAACCAGCCGGTGATCCCAATCTCCGCAAAAGAAGAAACCGGGATCACAGACCTGGAAGAAAAAATCCGGGAAATGTTCTTCAGTGGGGAGATTGACTTCAATGATGAAGTCTACATCACCAATGAACGCCACAGACAGGAGCTTTTAAAAGCACAGGAAAGTCTTTCTCTGGTAGAAAATAGCATAGAAAGCGGAATGCCGGAGGATTTTTATTCCATAGACCTGACAGATGCATACGAAAGTCTGGGACGGATTCTGGGAGAATCACTTGGGGAAGACCTTGTTAATGAGATATTTTCTAAATTTTGTATGGGGAAATAATAACCGCATGTGCTGCGGAGGCCCCGGCCGAATGGCCGCATGGATTGCGGAATCCCGGCCGTATATGCCGCATGGATTGCGGAACTCCGGTCGTATAACCGTATAGATTGCGGCTACCTGTTGTATGCCACATGGACTGCGGAAGCCCGCAGAGGGTAGATCACATTGGAATGTGAGAAAACCGCAAAGGGGCACAAGGCCGCGCCCCTCTGCACACCCCTGGGCCTTTTTTTATATAGTGCAGCGATTGTGGAAAGCTGAAAGATGCTAACTTGTACCTGTATGCTTCTGTACTGGCAATTCAACACTGAGCCGAAATGTGGCAGACGGAAGCAGGAATAACCCCGCAGACGTGCACCGCACGTCGAGAACCTCGTTACAGTTCCATCACAACAATCGGCACAACGTTTCACATCCAATACCGAAGCATACAGATAAAAGTCAACACCGTACCCCACACCACAACCCAAGAACTCCTAAAAAAAGCCCGAGGGGTGTGCAGAGGGGCCGTGGCTTT
>OGQJ01000379.1_pt1 | contig 48679 bp, 52 predicted proteins | sample 1553161 | NCBI WGS metagenome assembly OGQJ01 (sample SAMEA2579923, study PRJEB22360) | human gut metagenome | biome: human gut; feature: human-associated habitat; material: faeces | place: Denmark | collected 2008/2010 | reverse complement strand
TCCGTGGAATCAGCGCAATTCATTTTGGATATCGGTAAGTTCTGCAACTGAATATTCTTCTTTTTGGCATACCTGTTTTTGGGCTTTTTGAGTTCAAAATATCGGATATTTGGCAACAACTGGGTTATCGAACAAAACTTCGAACAACCGGCTTAATGGCATTGCCCCTTGTTTCTTGTGTCAGACACCCCTTGTATCAATGCTATCTTTGACAGAATGTCTGCTATCAGTTCCTTTTGCTTGACTGTAGCCGGAAGCAAACCGCAGGTGTTGTCTATCTTTTCCACACCTTCACGGGTGCTGATGTAATTCATATAATTGGCGAGATGTGAAGGAGGGGCATTCTTGAGATAGTTGCAACGTAAAATTAATTTAGGCATTTTCTCTCCTTTACAAGTTAATAATCTTCTGCCTCTCCAAAATATCTTGCTGCACCTTCTTTGACCAGATAATTCAACAAGAAAAATGCTGTTTCTTCATAAAAGACAAACAACAAAACACCTATTCCCTGTATGTCATGAAATTCTCCATAGATTGACAATCCTACCGCTTCAACGCATAAAAAGATTATCTCGAATAAGTCTGTTTTCTTCTCTACACCAAACCAAAATTTGTAAGCAAGTACTGCTAGAACACCTGTAAGTACAGCTCCAAAAAGAGTTCCCCATACTGTCTGAAATGATAACATAGTAACAAAAACGCTTTTTATAATTAGTAGCAAACTTTCTGTCGTACCACCTGTGTCTTCACAGCTTTCTGCCAATCCATAAAAAATATAGACAAAAGTTAATATAATAAGCATTACTGCTGCATTATCATCTAACCCCACTGAATTCATACTGCTCCACAGTATTGTCAACCCAAAAACAATCCCTATATCCTTAAGAATTGCCTTAACACGCATTTCAGGGTCCCATATTTTGTATTTTAATAATCCAAAGCGAAATAAGAATCCTATTCCAGCAGGTAGCCAATACCACCATACACTAAAAAACCAATCTAATCCTTGTGCAGTTTTTTGATATAAAAGTTCTTCAATTACTTGCATCTTGTATCCTTCTTATTTTTCCCTATTGTAACCTGTTACCAAAACCAAAAAGATATTAATAAACTCTGGATATTTATTATAATCTGGTAGTGAAAATAGACATTCAAATATTCTTGCCACATCTAATATATTTTTTGCAATATCAAATTTATCCATTGACCGGTCAAGAAGTTCTATTTTATCTACAAGCTGTTCATACATTACTTCGTCAAGATTTCCATTGTCTTTCTCGCTTTTCAAATACTGCATGGCATTCTCTTTTTCCCCATTTTTAAGGTATGCCATTGCTAATTTATCAATTAGCATTATATTGCCTTGATCCTTATGTGAAACCCTTTCTAAGATATATATTCTTTTACATGGCGGTAAACTACTTAACATCGTCAAAACTGGTGGTTCTGTTCCAACTGGATGATTATAAAAATACTCTATTACAACTTCTTCAACAATTTTAGTTGCAATTTCTATTCCTTCATTAATATCTTCTGTCGATATCATTTCCTCTGGATTATAATGAGAACCGCCATTTCCAATTATTCTCAATCTACAGAATTCTTCCTCAATTCTTTTACTGTAATACTTTCCAATTGCTTGAATTCTATTGTTTAGATTATAATTATTCCAATTTTCTTCCGGTAAGCCTGCTGCCAATACCTTATCCTTAATTAATAAATCTATGGCTCCTTCTAAATATCTTCGCAAACAATTTGCTCTCACAACATTTCGCATTTCGTCATTGATAAAATCTCCATATTCATCAACTAACTTGTATGGAATTAGTGGCGGAATACTTTGATTCAAAACTTTTTCTACATACTTGTCCTTATCCATTTTTCTTTTCTCCTTATATATTCCAAGCTGTACTTCATAAGTCTTGTGCTTAGAAATTTGCTTTTGCAAACTACGCATTCTTTCCGGATTCAGCTCATCAAATTCTTGTATCTTGCGAATAACATCATCATTTTCTTGAATAATAGAGCAATGATCCTGCACGTCTATAACAATATACTTATCATCGTCCATTGCCTTATATGTATATCTCTCCTCCACGGTTAAATCACTTACTGATTCAACATGTCCATCCGAAAATCTATAATAACCAGATGCAATTTTTTCAAGAGGCTCTAAAATTTCATTGTGTCAGACACCCCTTGTTTCTGAAATCCTTTTTTAATGCCGTAAGTGCGACATCGAAGCGACGTCTGGCATGGGTAAAGCACCCTGTTACGATAATGGAATCTTTCAGTCCATGATATGCCTGATATCCATCGCAGGTCAGATATCCATGAAATGTGTCTCCAAGGAAGTTTACCGGGTGATATCCGCCACGTGTTCTCTCATAATCAAAAAGAACCATCTGTGGGGCTTCACTATAACGGTCTGTCAGATATACCCACATCCAGTTTTGGGATGATCCTTTCTGATCCGGTTCATCAATCACCTGGATCCTGGTTTCATCGCAATGGATGTATCTGCTCTTTAGGAATTCTTCCTTCATCTGACCATAAAGCAGTCCCAGATACCGGTCTGCACAGCTGATGATCCAGTTTGCCATTGTTTTTGTCGATAGGTTTAAGTCATACCTTGCGAATTCACGTTCCTGTCTTGCCAGCGGCATACCATTGACATACTTTGCATTCATGATTCCGGCAACCAGTGAAGGAGTAGCAATGCTTCCCTTGATCAGCGGAAACTCTCTTTCCGGCCGGATCATAGCACCACATTTTGGGCAACTGTATACATAGGTCACTTCTTCTTCAACTTCAAAAGTGGATGGAATGAATTTCAGCCGTTTTACAACTTCTTTTGTGACGACTTTATACTTTGTTCCACAGTCCGGACAATAGCGGTCTTCACCGGTCAGTTTATATTCGATTGTTTCTGTCACTTCGAAATTAGACAGATCTTCTTCCTTTTTGTCGGTGCGTTTTTTCCGTTTGTGCGATGGAATCACGATTTCCTCTTCAATCTCAGCAGCATCCGTATCTGCATTGGCTTCAGCCTCATTAAACAGATCCATCTGTTCATATCCATCTGCGTATTTTTCACTGGAAGAACCGAAACGTCTTCTCTGTGCAAGCGCAAGACGGTCTGAAAGCATTGCGTTCATAAATTCCAGTTCTTTCTGCTTGTCTTTCAGAAGCTGTACCTCGGTCTCTTTTTTTCGAACCTGATTCTGCATGATTCTCATAACTTCCATCATGTTTTCGCGGCTCATGTTATTCAGCTGTTCTTGTGTAAAAAACGGATTCATCCGGTAATCTCCAAACTCTTATATGATAATTCCAGTATAGCATAGAAAGTCCGGCTGTTCGAGAAAAATCAACGTTTTACTGTGTAGGAATATATACCGATATCCACGAGTATTTCGTGCTTTTTGCGAATTGACAAATCCGTTCTTTATACAACAATCTTTGGATGTCTTTCTTCAAAAGCTCCCTTCGGAGTAAGTGAAAGACCATCACAAAGCCAATGCATTTCTTTCAGGGTTACTTTCTGTAATTCATCCGGAGTATCCGGCCAGTGAAAGGAATCCCTGTCAAGCCTCTTCATCAGAATCCAGAACAAGGTAAACGGTTGTGCCACCTGCCAGATCAAGCATGATCTTTCAGTCCCTGAATCAGAACACGAAAAAGCTCTGAAGGGCACTCTGGCATCACTTCAATCCGAATGCTGTTAGTGATAAAAATACGGACTGGAGACAGACTGGTGTTCAAAGTCTCATTCGTCGAAATTTCTTTCTCTGTTGGCATTTTTGCAAAAATCATATCAGTATCCGATTGTTCATCCAATGTTTTCAGCTTGCGCAACCAGTAATTCATTGTAGAGACTGGAACGTGATGTTCCTGACACCATGCTTTGCACGGCTGTCCACTTGAATGAAATTCACTAATTCTTTCAGACCACAGTGTAATTTTTTCATCGTTTTTCATAATGATACAGTTTCCTTCCTTTGTTATGAAAAGAGTGTATCAGAAAAATATGGGCGCTAACAGATACGGATGATTACCTACTTACATTATATCGGAGTAGTTACCTAGACTATCGGCCGTTTAGAAACAGAATGCGGCCGTTTTGCTCCGCAAAACCGACCATTTAGCTTCGCAATATGCATAAATAGCATAAATGAATTTTTTTGGTACTGCATTCTATATCTAATTCTTTAAATACTTTAATAACTACTTTTGCATTTTATCCTTAACCATTTTTATAATATTCTTAAACACTAACGATTCTATTTCAAAACACAAAAAACTAATTCCGAACTCTTGCTCTAAATCTAGTAATAGAGAAAAAAAACTGATTGAATCAAATCCTAAATCCTCAACAAGATCCGTATCATCTCCAATGATTACTTCTATGCCTGGAGATGGCATATGCCTTTCAATTATTGTTCTTATTTTCATCTCTATATTATTCATTACTTTTCACTCCTCATTTGTATCTCTGACTCTAATGGGAAAAAATATTTTACTTTTCCACTTTTTGAATTGACCACAATATCATCTCTATATATAAATTCCAATTCCACATTTTCTTTCAATACATCGAATAGAACTTTCTTAAAAATAGATTCTATATTCTTTTTGTCGTTTTCTATGGATGGAACAATAAATATTTCAAACTTTTTAAAGTTACGTTGATATATTTGAAACTGTTTTATTAAGATTCTATCTTGATTAACTAGCATTAGTATATGCAAAAAAACAATTGAACTAATTCTTCGTCCATCTTCCATCACAATGTCATCTGCTACTCGTGCTGCACTTAACTCTAGCACATCAGATGTTCTACCGCAAAGACATTCTGATTTTTTAATTTTTCCTCTATCACCTATTTTATATCTTATAAATGGCATAGATTTCTGTATAAGACTTGTCAGAACTATTTCTCCCTCTTGATTATAGCCTACACCTTTTCCTTCTTCGTCCAGAATTTCCAATATCACGTTATTTTCTAGAATATGTAAATTTCCACATGAACATTCATAAGCAATTGCCCATATCTCATGACATCCATACATATTCCTAATCGGACATGTAAAAATTGACTGTATTAATTCCTTTTGGTGTTTAAATAGAACCTCTCCAAAAAGTTCTATATACGTTATTTTATTAATTGGAAAATCAACATCATTCAACAAATTACATATTTTATATATTTGACTTGGAGTTCCATAAAACCATGCTGTATCATATGATTTTAATAATTCGCATAATTTACTTACATTCTTATTATTAAAAAATAGAACCGGAAAATATATTTGATTGTTTGCAATAGTTGGCTCCATTAAAATATCTGTAGATTCATTATCAAACGTATTCACAAAATTATGAAAACGAATCATTATACAATTTCCAATATCTAATCCATTTTCACGTCTTTGTGTCTGTAACATCCATCCTTGAATAATTCTTTCTTCTTTAGACTTACAAATTTTTAATGGCTGCCCAGTAGATCCACTTGTAAACTCCCAAATTAAATTATCCATAGATAATTCATTTGACAAGAACATAGCCTGATTTTCCATATACTCCTGTTTATCAACCACTGGCAATTTATCCAATGTTATACATGCATCTTCCTTAGGTATCATATCTTTTAAATACTGCTTGTAATATGGAATATTCTTTTTACAATAATTTATTATGTCATAAAATCTTTTTTGTCTCAATTCTATATGTTGCTGATGATTCATAATAAGTGCTAAATCTTTTCTATCCTTTTTTCGATCTAGCCTCTTCTTAAACTTTACAATATCTGCAATTGAGGCTACTGGAATACCTTCGATTTTTTCAATTTTTGATATCTTCACTTCTTTCAGCACTTCTACACAACCATCAATCTGTATCCTATCCGGATAACCTTCTTCTTTTATAACAGAATAGCCTTTATTTATTAATTCTTGAAAGACTTCTCTTGTACAGCCTATATCTATATCAGATGTCTGTGTTTTTATTCCATGCATCACCATTGCTGCACCTGTTATTATCCAAAAGCCATCCTTACTTATATCCGAAAATATATTTTTTATACTTTCAGTAATTTCACTCTTTATCATAATTCCCCCTATGAACAACTCTGTATTTCTTTCCACATCTCATAAAAAATCACATTTTAGCTTTGAAAACAAAACCTCTTTTAAAGAAGGAAATACCTTTATATCTTTTGTCATCTCTACTCTATCCAACATAGAATAACATTTCTGTATATTATTTTTAATATATGAACCATTCATATTTTCATTTCGATTTAAACAAGGAAAAACGTTTCTATTTTCATCTATCCTTACAGCACAAAGTCTTTCAAAACAGTGCTCTTTCTTATTACATTTCGAGCAAAAACTCCATGTAAAATATTGATTAAAATAAGGATGCTTAATACTTATGTACCTATTTTCTGTTATATTATTTCTTAACTCTGGAATATTATCTATATTCCAAAAAAAATCACCGTATTTATTTTCAATATTCTTAATCAAATTAATTTGCCATGTTAATTCCTCACTACAATAATTACGTAATTCAAATAATAATTTTACTGATATATGCCTATCAATACAATATTCAATTATATATTCTAATTCTCTGTAATTATCTTTTGTAACTACTATATTTACGTTAGTATTCAATTTTCTATCACTTAACATATTTAAAACGGGTAACGGATTAATTCTTTGATACCTAGAATAAATTTGCTCATGAAAAGAAGATATTGAAAGATTTAACTTATCGAATGCAATATTTTTTTTTAATAAAAAATCTAAATTCGCACCGTTCGTTGTAATAGACACCATAACTGCTGGATATATTTCTCTTGTAATATGTAACATTTGTTCTAACTTAGCAGCAAGAGTAGGCTCCCCTCCTGATAAAACTATTCTCTTTATGCTTAGTTCTCGAGCTGCCATAATAATTTGTTGAAAAGTAGCTAGATCCATATCTCTTTCATTTTGATTAGAGCTGCCTTCAGCATGGCAAAAATAACAAACTCCATTACATTTATTAGTGATTAAAATCCGTAGCGGTATCTGTTCATACGCTTTAAGTTCCATTGTTTTCTACCTTCTTTAAATAAGTATCGTTTATAGCCACAAACTTAGCCTTGATATAACTATAAAGATTTACAGCTGATAAATTTATTGTTTCAATACTTCCATACAAAAATTCAAACTTACTTTCCAAACAAAAGTCAATCGCTTTAAAATAAAATTCTATACCTACACCTCTAATTTTATATTCAGAAAGCACTGCTGCTAATTTAACTTCCATCACTTTTTCACTTTTAGGATGTAAAAGTATAAAACCTACTATTTTATCTCCATGTATACAAATAAATTTATATTTAGAACACTGTATATATTCTTTCAATATAAGTTCATAACTTTTTTTGCTATAATCCATCAAAAAATTGAATCTCGGATCATTATTAAAGCTCTGCTTAGCTATACTAAAAATTTCATTACCATATAAATCGTCATAATCTCTTTCAATTCTAAATCTATAATTATACTTTTCTTTAAATTTTTTAATATTTACACAACAATCAAATCTTGTGTCAATTTTTGTGTATCCTAATTTCTTCATAATACTTTCTGCCTCTCTCTTAGACGGAAGCACAACTTTAATAAAAGAATTTTCTTGTCCGATATCCCAATCTCTAATCTCAGAATCAAAAATATTCAATACAGACAAAGTACCATAACATTCTCTCCATAATCTATTTTCCATAAATATCTCCTACATCTAAATGACGTACACCGGACATCACCTCATGTGAAATCTTTGCCGCTTCTAACTCAGGCTTACATCCCATTTCATACATTGGTATTTGCTTTACAATTTCCTTTACCGTTTTCTTTAATTTAATTTTTAGTTCCTCCGAGATACCTTTCAAAGTCTGGGCAATAAATTTTGTAATTGCATCTTCTTCAGTTAATCGACGAATCCAATTCTTTTTGTCCTGCACTAGAAAACAGATTGCTTTTAATGGAACACACATGTTGCTATTTTTATCCGTTTTTCCACTAAATGGTGTTCCGTATGTCATAATATTATTATCAAGTATCCTTAATAATGGTTTATCGTCATTAATATACATAACCGAAGAATTCAATAACATGTTTTCCCATAATCCCGTATGCGTCGACTTCCCAGTTCCGCCTACCGCTGAAAAAAGATATGCATTGTCATCTACGGCAATAGCTGAAGCATGTATTACTACCGCATCAAACTCTAATACTTTTTCAGCAAAATTGTCTCCCAACAAACAATACTCCATAATATTTTCATCTGGATATAAACTAGAATCGACTTGCGCATATCTATCAGGAATTATTTGAAAATCTGCTACCACCTCACATTCTATTTTGTACTTCTCCGCACGCTTAACGATATGATTATGTTTAGAAACAATATTTACATAAAAATCTCCTATTCTATACATTAGGTTATCTCCTTCTTAATTCTTTTATTTTCAGTAATACACTTTCCATTATTTTTTCCAAAAAGAAACCAAAAATAGTAGGTATTATTATTGGTGAACCTGTATTCTTAAGAATAAATAAATACAAACCAAAACAAAATATACATATAACAAAATTTATAAATAACGGTTTTTTTATCAGCCTAATAATTCTATTTTCTTTGTATATATCAGCCTCTTGCCATATCTTATTAAATTTCTCACAATATATCTGAATTAAATTCATTTCATAGCCCATCATGTTAACTATTTCAAGCATATACCCATCTGCTGTTCTTTGTTTCATTATGTCAAACACTGTCATACGCAAAACTTTTTGATCCACTAATGTACTGGTAGCAATTTGAGTTCCTTCTATTGAATTGTACACTCTTATCTCAAAATTTTTAAATTCTTTAAATTCTTCGTACCATTTTTGTGCAGGACTATTCACACCGCGCAATCGCCTACATATCTCGTCATTGGCAACTAATAACTTTATTTTTACATTTACATTCGTCAGAATACTTTTTAACACGCTTACGGTCGATATATATGGCTCAGTTGCAATGTAAACAATAGATATCTCATTTTGAGCTTGTTGCATTCTTTTATAAAACAAAGATGAATTATCATTAGAATTCGTTTTTCCAAAAGTTTTAATACATTCAAGTTTTTCTCTGCTCTGCTCTAACAAACTCACATTCTGTCCATAAGATGTTTTTAACATCTGAATAATGTTATCATTTATTTTAATCTTATAAAAACCTGTTCCTATATCTCTTTGTTGAACCAGATAATCTTTTTCCAAAAGAATATTCAGTGAATCTGAGACACATTGTCTATTATTTAAATAAGGATAATTACTTAAAAATGCCGTTAATGATTCTCTCACCATACAAGATTCTCTTGCATACATTAATACCAAAATAGCCGATACTTCTCGCGTAAAATATGTAGGGGATTCCCTCATAAGCCATTCCATAGCTTTTATTTCATTTTCACTGTAATAAATTGCTGACATAATACTTCTCCTTAGTCTATATTCTAATATCTTGTCTTACTACAAATCAGAATACTTAATTTTCCCAGAGTTAGTTCTTGGAATCTCTAATATTTCCCGAATATCTAATATCATTTCCGGCAATTTGAACACTTTAGCCAAAATTTCTAGCACTTTTTTCTTTTGATTAATATCAGTCAAAAAAACTATTAACCTATCATTTTTTTCAATACACACACAATTTATTCCCTGTCTATCCATCAAATAATTCTCCAATTCATCTAAGCTAACCCGCTTACCCATCATCTTCACAAAACGTTTCTTTCTTCCAACAATATAGTAAAAACCATCCTCATCAAAATATCCCATATCACCTGTTAATAAACATTCACCTTGTACATCGCCAATCTGCAAATCTAATGCATTTTTAGCATATCCCATCATTACATTAGGACCATTATATTGTAACTCTCCTATATGACCTGGATATTCTATTTTCTTTCCATTTTCATTTACAATGCATAATTCTCCATTAGGAATCGCTTTACCAATTGAACCTAGTTTTATCTTTGCAAATTCACTTGCTAAAAAGGATATTCTTGCTGTCGCTTCACATTGACCGTACATAACAATAAAGTTCTTTCCCTGATTAGTTGCATATTCTGCAAATAATGACTGTAGCTTCTTGGAAAGCTTACCACCAGCTTGTGTTAATGTTTTTAAGTGAGGCAAATTCCATTTACAAAAATTCATTCTCTCTAACAGCTGATATGTATATGGAACTCCACTTAAAGATGTTGCCTTATAGGTAATTGCCATTTTCCAGAATCTCTTATCTATTATAGAATTATTTATTACTAAAAGTGTTGCTCCCGACATAATATGAGTATTTATAATAGAGAGTCCATATGCATAACACATTGGCAATACAGTAATAGCACGTTCTTTCTCTGTAATATTCAGGTAATTTATTATCGAATGTGCATTCTCCATAAGATTACAATAACTTAATCGAACCATCTTACTACTACCAGTTGTTCCTGATGTTGATAGTAAAACTGCCAAATCCGGATGAAAAACACACATTTTTTCTTCTTTTTTCTTCCATAAACTATAACCAAGAAAACTAATACTTTTGCTGTATTGTTCAAAATTAATTTCTTCTGGTGCCCATATATAATATGGATCATAATTTGCATTTATTTCTACCATTAAATCTTTTTCCATTGAATACTCTAATAAAATTGGAATCAAACGTAATTCAATGAACGCAAGATAGCCTGTAATTGATCCTAATGTATTTTTACATAAGCACAACACAAGGTTTCTTTTACTACATATAACACGAATTCTATCTATATATGTCTGAATCTCTTCATAAGAAATTGCGTTTCCATTTTCATCAATCATCGCAATATTGGCTTTATTTTTTTCTAAATTCCACATATAAAACTTACCCTTCAATAACTTTATATTTTTCCATCTGTACTCTAATCTTTCTTTAGTAGATATGGGGATTACTCCCCATACCCCTACACAAAACTGTTAACAGTGCCTGACCCAAATGTGGTCAACTTAAGCCCCAAAGCCTTGATTTTTCAAGGCTATAGGGCTTTATTTTTTTGTAAAAATTTCTGATTTTTTTCTGAAAAAGACTTGACAAAAACCTCCAAAAGTGAGGTCGCTTTGCGACCTATTAATCAAGGGAAATGTCGTTGCAGCGACAAACTTAATCACACTTAGGAGGTATGTCTTATGAATCGAACCGACATATGCAAAAATATCATTCAATCCATTAAGAAGTATATCACAACCCCAGAAAAACTGGAACCTCATCGTGCGAAAAATCATTTTATTCGCAAACGAAAGCTTTCTCTTTTTCAAGTAATTATGTATCTGCTTTACACTTCAAAGGCCTCCATGTTTCAAAATCTTTCCCGTATTCGGGAAGATCTTGGAAGCCTTGATTTCCCCGACATTTCAAACAGGCTCTGTCAAAGGCTCGCCAATTTATTAACCCTGCCTTATTTAAAGAGCTCTACTATTTATCAGTTGATTTATTCTATAAGCAGCTCCCATCTCGTAAACTTTGGAATGGATATCATTTGTTTGCCATTGATGGTTCTAAAATAGAATTGCCTAATTCGAAATCGAATTTCGAGTTCTTTGGTGAAATGTTTGGATATCCTGATCCAAGCCGCCGTTTTACTATGGGACTTGGTTCCATTGTTTGTGATGTTCTTGATGATTATATTGTCCATGCTTCTTTTCAACGATATCTTGCATCTGAACGTTCCGCTGCCTTAGAGCATTTGCATAATTTAGAAGATTTAAATATCTATCAAAACAGCGTTGTAATCTTTGATCGTGGCTATTAGTTTCGTTACTGTGTCGAGCATCAGCACCTTTGTCTTATGCGCTTAAAACAGAATTATAACATTGCTAAGAAATGCTCTGGAGACATAATCACGGTTCTTCCCGGCAACGAAAAAGACGGAACTGAGGATATCAGGATAAGAGTCATCGAAGTTATTCTCAATGATGGAACGAAAGAGTATCTTGCCACCAATCTTTTTGATTCACATATTTCTCAACAGATGTTCCGCGAACTTTACTTCTATCGCTGGCCAGTCGAAACAAAATATAAGGAATTGAAAAGCCGCCTTGCTATTGAAGAATTTTCCGGTGCAACGACCACTTCAGTGCTTCAAGAATTTTATATCAACGTACTTCTTTCAAACCTGTCATCTCTTATTAAAAATCAAGTTGATGAAGAAATTCAGATTACCGCTAAAAGTACGAATAAATATCGATACCAAGCAAACCGAGCATTTATTATCGGACGTGTCAAAACAATAGTTCCCAAAATCCTGTGTAATCTTTTCGATTTATCTGCACTTGATATACTATATAAGGAATCTCTCCGATGCAGATCTCAGATTATACCTGGAAGAACATTCCGACGAAAGAAGAATAAAGCAATAGGCAGAACACATTTTAACAATAAAAAAGTTGCATTCTAATATCAATATCTGTTAATAGGGCTTTTTCTGTGAAGCTCTATTAAAGTGCGTCTTCTTTTCAAATCTACCTTCCTCTTTTCTCAATTTCGCACCGTTAGTCATTAACCTGAGCAGGCACTTGTCTTAAGTTGACATTAGGTTGACCACATTGGGGTCAGACCCCTTTTATTTAATTCCCATAGCTTTTTAATTTAGACTAATCTCAAAACACATATACTTTATATTTCCCCACACAAAAAACGTACCACCGGAATCTTCATCATCAAATGTTTAATCACACAAAATGCTCCCAACAGATCAAACACCAAATTTCCAACTACAATCAAAACCGGACTCGAACATCCCAATAACTGCACAAGAACGATTCTCGAAACTCCAAGGAAATAACCATTCACTAAGTATAATTGCAGCGAATATTTACCTACATCCGCCAAGGCTACACCTAACCTTGTATTACAAATCTTTCCAGCAAGCATCAAACAAACAAAAATACCAATAAAACTAATCAATATTTCAGGAATAATTTTTTCACCATTCTGATACCATATCACAAATATACCGATCCATATTATGCTCATCAAACAAATGATACCCACATTTTTCAGTATTTTCTTCATGTACACCAAACGATCCCAATATATTTGAATCAAAAATCCAACATAAAAAAACACAAAATACTTGCAAATAGAATCTACTCTGAAAAAATCAAATGAGATATTTAACAGATTAATTCCAACGGCTCCAATTCCAACCATGATTTGTAGCCAAGCATATTGCTTTATATATGCCTGAACCATTCCCCATATAATACATATGAGAAACAATACATACAAAAACCAATATTCTCCACCATGAAATAAGATCTTATATATGCTATCTCTTACGCTGCTTGGTCTGTTTACCAATTCAGAAAATGCCAGCCGGCAAAACATGTCCACTAGATTGAAAACTATATATGGAATCAATAACCTTGCAAATTTTTTCTTTAGCATATATGTATATGACTTATTCTGATGAAAACAAAAGCCTGCTACTCCGAAAAAAATAGGCATATGTAAAGTTATCGCAAAAGAAAATACACTTTTACACCATACCACATTCATTAAATTAACAGGATATACAATAATTGCATGTCCAAGTATCACTAATATGATTGCAAATCCTCTAAGAATATCAATCTGTCTGTAATGCTGCATTTATTTATAACCGCATAATATAAATCATGCATTTCCTTCCTACCTAAACTTATCATCTGGTAAACTCATTTATTAAATACCCATAACTTACTTATAATATAATTCAAGATTATCACTACAATTTGAGCTACAATTTTTACCATCATACTACCACAATGTAAATTTGTAATAAATATAAACAAAATCACTTCTTCAATAATTAATGTCACAATTCTTCCACTGCAAAAAGAAATCATTTGCTTTAGAAAATCTCTTATTGAATTTGTCCGTGCCTGAAACACCCATATACGGTTTGTATAAAATGCAAATAAAACCGCTAAAATCCAAGAAAAAACATTTGCTATTAGTTCATTAATTTCAAACGTCAAATTACATATCGCATAAGACACAATACTAACAATCATGGTAAGTCCACCAAAAAATAAATATAACAATATTTCCTTATATTTTTTATAAAATGGTTCAAAAATTCGAAAGCTGGGAAGTTCCATTATTTTGTCGAAAATATCTTTATCTTTCAGCACATTATTAACCATTCTTTCCCTACCATTTCTTTATTACATCTTTTGAAACAATAAAACTTTTCTTTGCTAATTTCGCCATTGGTTCATCTGAATATGAATCTGAATAAAATTCATCAATTATTCCGTTTGGAAATTTCTGATAAAATCTCACTTCTTTTTCTTTTCCATAACAATTTTTTCCCAAATATTTTCCGGTTTTTTCATCTACTTTTGACGCAATTAAATTTCTGATGCCAATTCTTGTACAAATTTCTAATAAGAGAAATTCTGGAGAAGCAGATATAATAACATCGTCATCCTTCTTTTTTTCTTTATACCATCCCTTTATTTTATATTCATTTTTATTCCAAAAACATTTTATTTCCCTTTCAATATCTGGCACTTTTTCAAAGAAACAATAAAACTCCTCTTTAAACTTCGTTTTATCTATTAGTTTTGCTTTATACCTTACTGCAGCAATTATTTGTTTTGGCAAACAAAACACTATATTAGGGTATCTTTTTAAACAATAGATATAGAAATCAATAGTGGAGTCGCCATTATATATTGTTTTATCAAAATCATATGCATTCATACTATGTATCCTTAAATCAAATATAATAATGAAAATATACATATCGCATATATAAGAATCAATCCAATTAGAATCTTATCATGCAAAATCACTTCAACCGGATCGCCGTCTGACTCTCCCTCAATGTCTAAGCTATAACACATTAATAAAATTATAAAAATAGGAATTGTCCAACTAACTTTCGGGTTTGGCATTTCAAATGTCCACAATGCATAAAACACATTTGTTAAAGCAACACATACATACATGTTTTTATCTAAAAAGGCAACATTATAATATTTTAAAACTTCTCTTGTTTCGGTTTGTTTCTTTAATTCATTTCGTCGCTTTCCTAACCCCATATATAAGCTACCAACTGTAATAACTAAATAAAGCCATTTTGATATTGGAACATCCGTTATTGCACCACCATAAAATATTCTGATCACAAAACCAGATGCTAAAATTGCAATATCAATAATAGGTTTATTTTTTAATCCCACACTATATCCAACATTTAAAGCCAAATATAATCCTAAAAGAATTACTGCACTAACATTTCCCAAAACTATAGAAATAATGCATGCTATAAACAAGCACCCTATCATTGCTATAATTCCCTGTTGTGTCTTCACTCTTCCACTTGCCAAAGGTCGATTTCTTTTTGTCGGATGTTTCCTATCTTTCTCAATATCTTGTACATCATTTATCACATAAATTGCTGATGAAACCATGCAAAAAGCTATAAACCCAAGTACACCATGAATCAATTTATCTTTAGCAAAAATTGTTCCTCCAAAAAACATTGGAACAAATATCAGTATATTTTTTATATAATGTTTAATTCTTAATAATTCTATATATTTTTTCATGTTACTTCATCCCTTTGCAATTGCTCCCATTTCTCAATCTATGGAATTCTCTCTTAACATTTTGCATTATACTTCATTTTTACATTAGCCTAAGCATTATTATCCCTGTGAAAATTTCACTACTAAAACATTTCCCACAAACTTAACACTTCCAACTTCTGGAAAACATGGCATTGTGATGACTTCATCAGATTGTGATAAACTACCAATTTTCTCTTGATTAACAAAATTCATTGGATATCCTAACTGGACTGAAAAATATTTTTCAGCCATTCCTATTCCATATGTTATTCCATAATTATATGTCATTCCAATCGAATAGGTATCTGTATAACGTTCAAATCCTTCTCTTGTGACACTTAGCACTGAATCATTTATGTTTCCCACAAAAGCCACCGGCGTTTCGCCCGCCACATATCCATCGGTAGTTTCTATTCGTTCTAGTACTCTCGTAGCAACAGAAAGTGTGGACTTTTCTTCCAAAGTTTTCTTTAAATATGCACCATTTGCGTAAATTACGCCATTCCACACCATTATTCCGACCAACATACAGGAAAATACTTTTAAAGGCACTTGGTATTTTTCTAAAAGTTTTTCATACGACTGTCTCTCAATTAAAAATAATGCAAATGGATATATTAAAAACCATGAATATACCATAAGCATATGCACCATCCCCTGTGATATAAAGTAAGTCAGATTTGAGGCAAATGGGAATAATAGTAACAAAAAACATCCTATTGCTATATTGACCTTACCAACTTTATTTTTATAGACTAATTGTATAAACGATCCTATTAATAAGATTACACATAGCATGTTTATAATTACTATGCCTTTTCCTCCATACCCATTCGGTTTAAAAAGAAAGTTTAAATAATAGGTATACGTACTTACAATTAGCTTCGGTATGCTGTCAACCGTAATTTTTCCGGATACTACATTAGCAATACCATTATATCCATTGGATAGATCTACATTGGTATATTTAAGTACAATCCTTAATAATACCATATACAGTATTCCACCTAACAACAATGAGCCAACTTCATATGCTCCCGACTTTATAACATTTTTCGTTGAATCCCCTCTAACGATATGATCTATAGATAGCATAATAAACAATGTAACTGCTACTGCAAAAAAGCTCTGATAAAGTCCCATTGAGATGCAAATAAAAATAGCTCCCCAAAATATTCCAAACTTTACTTTTTCAACAAAAAAAACTGCTAATACCGCCATCAATAATGCAAACATAAAAATATCAATATAAAACATATAAGTTGCATTAATACTAATTGTTGTCAAATTAACCGCTAATATCCCACAAGTAGCAAATTGCATTATTACTGTTTTTATTTTCAGTAACTTTATAATTAAATATGCTGTTACTGATATCCATAATAAAGACATTAATCCTATAAGCCATGGAGCTGCCAATTCACCTCTACATATTCTATATGGTTCTTGCAAAAAACGACCTAATGAAATATGCCATATAATCTCATTTTTATCAGGGTAAACTTTCAAACTATCATGAGAAAAAAGTCCATTAAAAAATGCATATCCATGCGCAATTAGGCCTATAATAAAAGTAAATAATAATGTACGACATATTAATACTTTATCTTGTACTATAATAGATTTTATTTTTTTCATAGGTTTCCTTTCTGTTATTTCAACCAATTTTATTTCTCTGTTTAAGCATAAAAAATAATAGACTATAATTATCTATTTTCCCGCTTAACAAAATCTCTCCCTTCTTTGTTTCAACATATAAAGAAAAGAATTCACAAACTCTGTTGAAATACATGAAAATACTATAACAATCAATAGGTAACAGATAAATGAATATTTCCATTCAATTCCAAGTAAAAGATTCCAGTTAACTTTAGCTAATACTATATGATTTAAATATATCGCCAAACTAATTTTTCCTAAATATCCAGATATCTTATTATTCAACATTCTTGCCAAAAAACTATTTCCAATAAAAAGAGAAGTAATAAGCACTGCCATTGCAATAACACAAGTAAAATCAGCTTGTGTCATTCCATAATTAAATATAATATATGTAATATAGCCAATGCAGCATATTTCTATAATAGAACTCCAAATTTTATATTTTTCAGTCACTCTTTCTTTTAAATATGTAAAAATTTTAAAGCAAATACATCCCAGTCCCATCTCTGCAAAGCCCCTTAGGGTTCCTGTGGCTATAAATGAATCATACTGTAACCACCTGTTTAAATGTCCAAAAGTTCTAAACATCCATGTAAAAATAACCATGAATGAAACAGGTGCAATCAACTGTAAATAAATCTTTTCATTTTTTGCTAACAAAAAATATATAATGAATCCTGCTATTAGCATGGAACTGCAAAACCATCCGGGACCCACGACCAAATTCTCTGTTATTCCAAATCCCTCAAGCATACTTAATTCCCATATACTATTATTAACAAATACACTGCCTGATATTGTTTCCGCCAATGATATTCCCAAAAGAATTGAAATCAAAAATGCAAACAAGTACGCTGGCAGCAACCTCTTATATCTTCCTATTGTATAGCTCCATGCAATAGTAACTGGCATTTGTTCAGAATGATTTTTATACCTAAAATGCTGCATTAACAGGAATCCTCCCAAAACAAAGAAAAAATCCACTCCCAAATATCCACCTGGTGCGTATCCACAGTAATGATGAACGCAAACACACATAATTATTGCAAATCTCAGCAGTTCTACAGCATTATTTCTTTGTGTGTTCTCTTTCTTTGTTGATTTTCTTTCCTTATGCAATAAAAAAATAGCAAATATCATGATTATAGCCACTGCTCCCACAACAATTGCTGCATTTCGATTTATCACATATTGGCTTACTCCACATCCAGACAACATCGGCAATTCAAATGATTTACCCATCTCTATCTCTGCATCTGCCCGTAAATCTAATATTATTTTTTTCCCTCTTGCATCAACCTCTACTTTTCCCTGTTCTGGCCCAACATTAAAAGTTGTCTCAAACTTTTCACCACCTGGAATTTTTAAATGTAACGTAGAATCATCAGTAGCTGTATATAACGTTCCTGTTTCATTTTTAGCCCAAGTAGAACTATCTACAATAACATCTTGTGGATTATACCAGCTACTATCAATCAACATTCCTCTAAAAGTAACCTCACCACTCCCTGGGACTGCTGCTATTTCTATATATTGAGAGGTATTAGCATTACTCTTTATATAATAAATATTTAAAGAAACTGCTATACCCATATATAATATTAGAAGTAAAACAAGAAGCCCCCAATTTTTTCTACTCTGCATCTTCTGTTTGATGATAATTAAAAAGTTAATTATCATACATTTCCTTTCTATAAACTATTTTTCAACTTTACAACAATAAAAAATGTTTTTTGAGGATCATATTCTTCATACTGCTTTTCATAACAATGTGGTGGATTATAAGAACCTCTCGCCATATCATAAGCAGAAAATTCATCATCGCATATTTCTAAATCAAAACTTTCTACTTTTTTTCTCCACCATTCATAATTATGTAAAGTAACATGCCAATTTATACCTGTAGCAGGATCTATATCATCAAAGTTTGCAATGGAAGCAATAAATCTTCCCTCATTTGATAAATGATTCTTTATGTTTTGAAATAATTGAGGCAAATCACTTTCTGCAATATGTTCTAACACCTCCCATGCGGTAATTATATCAAATTTGTAACATAAATTTGAGTTCAAGTCCAAAATCTGGAATGGTTTAGTAATATCACAAGTTTGAAGATTATCCCCCAACAATCTCCATTCAGCTCTCTGTTGTATCTTTGAAATATCAGCACCTTCTAATCCCATAGAAAAATGACCTTTTAAAGCAGCTTCAAGAACCATTCCTCCTCCAGAGCATCCTAAATCCAAAAAAGAAATTTCCTGTTTTTTCAAAACATTTTCACACTTTTCCACAAATTGTGGAAATCTTGTATTATCACGTATTGTGCCATGCGGCACCAAATAATCGTTACTTTCATACGCGACAGGATAATCTGTAATCAATTTAACATTTTCTTTTTTAATAAATCCGTTACATTTTTCCAAAACCACCATTATATCTCTATACAGAAAATCTAAATGTCTTTGTGTTTGTTTATTTTCTTCTTGTCTGGCTTCATCAAATTCAGTTAAAATATTTGTTTGATTATTCAAAAGAGAAATAATATAATTTGATAATCCATATGTATTATTTGCCGTTTCACCATTCTTTTTTTCCTGTTCCAATAATATATCTATATCCTTCATTTTATCTTCTAAACAACTTACTCTAGAATTAATTTCTTCTAAGTAGTCCATTTTAGAATTAATAGTATTTAACACAGAATATTGCGCATCTAGTTTATGAATACAATTCATCACATGACCTTCAACAGCAAGAACCTTTTCCATTGTAAATGCAATTCTATCTTCATATCTATGTTTAAAAGGTCTGTATAATGGTTGAAATAAACGCTTAATCGCAAGTTTAATTCCTCCATTTTTTTTCTGGACAGTTGCTTCCATAATATGCTCCGTATTATCCTCTTTGCCTTTTACCAATCCAGGTAGAATTCCAGTTTTCATTTCTTCGACACGTAATTGGAGTACATATTGTAGACTTTCATCATCATATAATTTTATCTTTTTATTATTTTCTACTGCTTGTGAAAAATATCTGCTTACTCTTAGTATTACTTTTTCATCGAGAACCTTTCCATTCCAAGGACCTATATATTTCAAATCTTCTTTTGGAATTTCAACATTTAAATTCAAGAAATTATTCTTAATCATTTCACGCATCATTTCAACTGTTTTATTTGACTGTCCTGCGCTACTATTATTAATCCATCTATGATAAAACAAATTTTGATGTATACAACCGACCTTCATTCCTTTCTCAAACGCTCTCTGCCATAATTCCCAATCTTCTACAAACCCTCTATTTTCATCATAATAAAGATCATTTTCTTCAAAAAAATCCTTTCGAAACATAATTGTTGGATGATCAAACGGACACGTAAAAATGCCCCACGCACGAGCCACTTCTCCTTCAAATGATAAACGTTGTTCATTCATATCCCCAAAATATTCAAAATCCGTTGTACACAGACTAATTTCCTGATGATTATTTAAATATTCTTTTTGTAAATATAGTCTTTCTTTTGCAGCGATATCATCATCGTCTATTCGCGCGATATATGTTCCTTCTGCAGCTTTAATCCCTATATTTAAACTAGCTGCAATTCCTTTTCTTTCTTCATTAAAAATCAGTCTAATTCTCTTATCATTATAGTTATTAATAAACTCTTTAATTTCCTGTTGATCAAATGGTTCTGCAACGATAATTATTTCAAAATTTGAATACCTTTCCCAATTGTTTCTATTTTGAGCCATCAAACTATCTAAACACTGCTTAAATAATTCTAAATTAGGTTTATAACTTGGTATAACAACAGAAACCTCCGGCTTAATATCAAATACTAACTTGCTGCCCCCCGCCGCAATCCATTTTTCATATAATGCTCTCCATTCGGAATAATTTTGATATATATACCAATCATTCCAAAATTTATTAAGCCCCCACGCATGTATAATTTTTGCATCTTTACAATTTCTATTTAAATAAGGATAACAACAATACTCTTTACCACTAAGAGGAGTTACAGAAATATCAAATTTTTGTATAGCTGCATTCAAAACTCCCTGATCTGGTAAATCCAACACATTAGCCCATTCGATCGTTTTTTTATAACACCATTGAGCTAATTTATTTAAATTTTGAGTACACTTTTCTGTTAACACAATAGTTCCTGAACAATATAAATATTGATTTAAATCAAACCCACTAATTGGACTACTAAAACAACTTCTCATCTTATCTGGCTTTTCAGCAGTTTTATTAATTGGATCTTCTCTTATAAATGCTGCACCTGTTTTTCGCGCCGCATCTATCATTCCTGAGATATCTCCCTGGATTAAAATATCCGTATCAAGCCACGTAATTGTTTCAAATTCTTTCAAATACTCCGGCATTTCATATCTAACAAACATTAATGGTGAAAAAAGCTTAAATCTCGGTTTTTCAAAAACTTTCTCAGGTATTGGACATTTATATTTAACGAATCTACATGGAATAATCTTATTCATTATTTCTTTATCTGAATCTGAAATATCCGTCATATAATATATTATAGCTTCATCAAATAATCCCTTATTTGATTTTTCAAGTTGTTCAAGTACAATTCCTACTAATGTTGGTCTAGTATCAGCTAGCATTACCGCATTTTTCTTTTTTCCCATTTCATATTCCTCTTCAAAAATTTGATTTTATACTTTTATTCGCTCAAATGATTTTTTCCACATAAAGTATTATAAAAAATACTCATAATTAAATGATCAAACATCATATGCACATCTTCCGTAACTTGCATACTCATAACATCTACGTGAAGTGAAATATCCGACAATGCTTTTAATTTTCCACCGGTATATCCTGTTAATCCTATAATCTGATTTCCCTGTTCTTTTGCATATTCTACGGCATTAATTACATTTTTAGAATTTCCGCTTCCCGAAATAGCAATAACGATATCTCCCTCTTCCAATTTGTTTCTTAATTGAAAACGAAAAACTTCTTCAAATCCGATATCATTTGCAATCGCCATAATTGTTGCCATATTATCATTTAAACAGGTAAAGTTAAATTTCTTTTCCACATATTCAGAAATCCCTTTATTAAAATCATTCTGATAATGAGAAGCTGTTGCAGAACTTCCCCCATTTCCAAAAATATAAATCTTTTTATTTGCCTCGTATGCTTTCATGATAAGATTCATCGCATCATTAATCGCATCTACATCTAATTTGCTAATAACTTCTTTTTCTAAATCAATATATTCTCTGATTGCCTTTGTATAATCCATCTTTCCGCTCCTTTATCTATTCCCTGTATTTTAAAATCATTTCCACTGCTTCCTGCAAATCTTTGCATATCAGATCCGGAGTTACATCATATTTTTTGTCGTTCCCAGCCTCTCCCGTAAGAACAAGTGCCGTATGTAATCCCGCATTCTTTCCGGTCTGAATATCCACTGTAGTATCTCCGACCATCCATGAACTACTTAGGTCAATATGATATTGTTCCACAGCTTTTTGTATCAGACCAGTCTTTGGTTTCCTGCATTCGCACGAAATTTTATATGCCGGATTTTCCTCAGGGTATCCTTTATCCGGATGGTGTGGACAAAAATACACATCATCCAAATATGCTCCCTCTTTTCCAAGCAACGTACTCATTTTCTTATGAACGGTCTCAATATCCTCTATCTGACACAATCCTCTTGCAACAGACGGCTGATTTGTAATTACAATTGCCAGTTTCCCCGATTGATTAATTCGTTTGATTGCATCACAGGCGTTTTCTTCCAGTTCAAAATCTTTATCTTTCCAGACCAGTCCCCTGTATTGATTGATAGTGCCATCACGATCTAAAAAGATACATGTCTGCTTATTTTTCAGACATTTTCCCTCTATAAAACCATTTTCTACATCTTTTTCTGTCTGTCGGATTCGATCCACAGTTCCTATATCCTTAACATACTCTGGAGAACGATATCCATATACAGCTTCTTTTTTTTCTATCAGGGACATTAATATGTCTTTTTCTAAATCCAGCTTACATGGTTTCTCTACCAGATCACATATTTTCTTACTTAAAATATAAAATCCTGCATTTACACAATTGTCAAACCAATAATTTCGAACATTATGTTTCGAATCAAATTTAGAAATTTTATTATTTTCATCTAAAACAACCAAATCCGAATCAGCCGGATGACTGTTCGGATGTACAAATAAAGCTGCCCTCGCTTGATGATCAATATAAAATTTTTTCATTCTCTGAATATCAATGGAAAAAAACACATCTCCAAAAACCAACAGGAAATAATCCGATACTATTTTATCTTTCAAATAATAAAATGCTCCTGCGGTTCCCAAGGGTTCATGTTCCCTGATATAGGAAACATGAACTCCGTATTTTTCACCGTTTTGAAAATATTCTTCGATTTTTTCGCCCAAATGACCGATAATCATTATGATATCAGTGATACCATTTTTTTTCAGTTCTTCTATCTGCCAGAGAAGAAGAGGTTTTCCATTCACAGGAACCATTGGCTTCGGTATTTCATCTTTTGTAATAGCTGCAAGTCTTGTTCCTTTTCCTCCAGCCATAATCACTGCCTGCATATTAATCTTCTCCTATTTATGATTTGCCAAAACATTATCAACCGTCAAAGCTACCGCCTCATCCGAAGTATGTGTTGCACTCCATCCTGCAGCATGAATCTTATCTAAATTATACTGGAATTTTGGCACATCACCTTTCCAACCGCCTCTGCCACCGGTATAATTGTACGGAATACCTGAAAGTCCCATCTTCTCACATATAATATCTGCAATTCTGGTAACTGAAGTCTGTGTCTCAACACCTACGTTATAAAGAGTGATTCCCTGCTTTCCAGTTTCTTTAAACTTCATAATCGCATCTACAAGATCTTTTACGTAAATGTACGGTTTTGTCTGTGTACCATCTCCCAATATCTGAAGCTTTGTCGGATCTGCTTTTAATTTCTTTACAAAATCAAATATCACACCATGTGTAAGTCTTGGTCCAATTACATTTGGGAAGCGGAAGATCAGTACCTGCATATCATTCATATAACTAAATGCTGAAATAATACCTTCAGAACCAAGCTTGCTACCTCCATAATAAGAAATCGGTTCTAAAGATGTGCTGTGCTCAGCAACATGCTCTCCCATCTTTTCTCCATACACAGCAGACGTTGACGCAAAGAATAATTTTTTCACGCCATAAATTCTCATACATTCCAATAAATTAAATGTTGTAGAATAAGTGTTCTTGTACTCAATAATAGGATTCGATGCACTTGCCTGTATATCCGAATTTGCAGCCATATGAAATACATATTCTATTTTTTCATCTTCAAATATTTTTTTGAGCGCATCTAAATCACAGATATCCTGCTCATACATTTTAAAATTGGGATTTCCAGAAAGATGCCGTACATTCTCTTTTGTTCCAATAAAATAATTATCAACACATACTACCTGATTACCTTCTTCCAAAAGTGCATCTATCAGGTTGCTTCCAATAAATCCTGCTCCACCGGCTACTAATACTTTCATTTGATTCATCCTTTCCTGTTTTTAATAGACGTTATCTCCAATACTTATCTCCAATATATATGACCGAAGATCCATCTTTTTCAAAAGTAAATTCAAATTCTTTTAAACCAATTGCATTTCTCAAACGATCCTGCTTTTCTTCCGGGCAATAAAACAACAAGAATCCACCGCCGCCGGCTCCCAGTAATTTACCACCCAAAGCTCCATTTTTCATAGCAATTTCATATGCCCGATCAATTTCCGGATTTGAGATACCAGAAGCCAATGAACGTTTCAACTCCCATCCGGTATTTAAAATATCTCCAAAAGAGGAAACATCGTTATGTTCCAATGCATCTTTCATCTCATATGCTAGGTCACACATTTTCAACAAATTCTTTGTCTTATCTTTCTGGGCAATATTTTTCTTCTGTTCACTCAAAATTCCATTCGCTGATCTGGTAGTACCAGTATAAAACATCATCAAATTCTTTTGCAGTTTTTTATATGTTTCCGCTTGCATCATAATTGGAGCAACCGATACTGTACCATCCTGATTGAACCGAATGAAATTTAATCCTCCAAATGCAGCTGCATACTGATCCTGCTTTCCAATCGGGGATTTGAGTTTTTCAATCTCAACCTCACAAGCTTCTGCCGCCAGCTTCGCTTTGGAAGCAAATCGTCCTTTATAGCAATATAATGTATTCAACAAGCCAACTGTAAATGTACTGGATGAACCCAGTCCAGTTCCCCCTGGGACATCCGCTGTACTACTGATTTCCACACCACTTACATGCATGTCGCCCAACACTTGTTTAAAAATTTTGTGGTCAATTTCATCTACACTATTTACCAATTCGTTCTGTGAATATTTTAACAGTGTCTGCTCCTCATTAAAATATGGATGAATTGATATATAACAATACTTATTAATAGATGTACTGAGAACACATCCACCATATTTTTCATAAAAATCTGCCATATCGCTTCCACCACCACAGAAGCTGACCCGAAACGGAGTTTTTGTAATTAGCATTTCTATTTCCTCCTTATGGTATTTAACATAATTTTATTTTTCTCTTCATATAGTCAAAAAAACGTTGTACAAATGTTGCACATCCGTCATATGCAAAAATTGCTTCTATTGATTTTTCTTTTTCCCCATTGGTGATAGGTTCATAATATTTATCCCATCTCCATTTGGCTCCAATAATCTGTAGCATACATTTCTCATTCACATATAGTGTTTTCTGATTTTGCTCATACACATTCTGTAAAATTTTTTTTATCTTTTTTAGATTGCTCCATCGATGCATAGAACCAAAACATGGATTACTCCATCCGTTCATAAGGAAGGTCTCTTCCTCTGTTAAATCTATCTGTAAATGTTCCTTCAAATTTCTGGCAACAAACTCTCCACTCTCTTTTGCAAGCTGCTTTTTTTTAGATTTTGTAATATTTTCTGTTCCCCATCGATATTCTCCCAACACCTCTGACAAGTTGGTTATTTTTCCATACTTCAAAGCTCTCATCCACAACTCGTAATCTTCTGCGAAATATACCGAATCGTAAAACAAAGAATTTTCTATAAAAATCTGTTTTCTCAACATGACCGTGGAATGACATACATCACACATAAATAACAAATTTGCCTTACATTGTTCTGCTGTCGTTGCTGGTCTGTGTACCCAATCTGTATTCGGTCCAAAATGATGTTGTGCTGTTCCTAATACAATCACATCCGGATGGCTCTCCAGATATTCCCATTGTTTTTGAAATCTATCTGGATGAGCCAGATCATCTGCATCCATACGCGCAATATATTTTCCTGTTGCCAACCTTATTCCACGATTAAGTGAATCGGCCAACCCTAATTTTGTCTCATTCTGAACTAATTGAATACGCGTATCTCTTTTTTCATATGTTTCTACAATAGATCGGGTATTATCATCAGACCCATACTCATTAATCACCAGCATATTCCAATCTTTAAATGATTGTGCACGTATACTGTCAATTGCTTCTTTTATATATTTTTCACTATTATAGGTTGGCATAACAACCGTAATCTCAGGCATATCCTATTTCACCATTTAAACTTTGTATCTTTTTTTTCTTCGTATTTTTTTTATATAATATAGCAGATAACTGAGCATATAAACTCCATCTGTTTTCATAATCCTAAAAATAAATTTCTGTATTCCACCCGATGAAACACTCGCTTTTCTGGCAAATTTTTGATATTCAACTGCACATCGCTTCCTGTCATTTTTATCAACTTCATATATATCAGGCAGACACAAAATTACAAGTTCATTCAATTTACTAATAATTACTGATGTCAATTTAAATTCTGTATGTTTTAACAGATATCTTAAATCATTTTGTACTCCGAAAAAATCCCGAATCATTTCGTAATTCTTAGAATTCATGAGGGAATCATTTCGAACTGGACAATACTGATAATATGGGATATGACAAAACCATAGATGATTTGTCATTGTAAATAAACGTACTGCAAATTCCAGATCCTCACATGTACTATTCTCTTTAAAGTATAATCTTCGTTCTTTTATAAACGTTTTAGAAAATAAAAATCTCCAGGAATTCCAAAATGTTCCTTTACTCTTGATGATTTTCTCCGCATATCGGAAATTGCTAAAATCACCTGCTGGTATTTGATTGTTTTCAATCAATACGCTTCCTGTCTCTGTTGTAAAATAAAAATCATTTAAAATTGCGTCAACCTTTTGACCTTGTATCAATTTCGATGCATTACTCAAAAATTTTTTCAATTTTTGAGAATCTACCGAATCATCTCCATCAACAAAGAAAATATATTGTCCAGTTGCTTCGTTAATTCCACAATTTCTCGCATTTGAAAGTCCCACACCATTCTGCCGGATCAGTTTTATATTTTCCCTAAGGCTATATTCTTCACAAATATGGTTGGTCTGATCTGTTTTTCTGCCTGTAACAATAATTATTTCTAAATTATCATCCTGAATTTTCAGTATAGAATCCAAACATGACCCAATATATTTTTCTACATTATACGCTGCAACAATTGCAGTATACATAGGTTCTTTCGCATGCACCTTTTTTGTCCTTTAACTATTCATATACTCTTCACAAATCTCTGTTACATTTCCCTGTTTTACAACATGTCCCTTTTTCAACCACAAAGCATGATCACAAATATTCCGTACAGACTCTATTGAATGAGAAACATACAATAAGGTAGTACCATTAGACAGCATTTCCTGCATTCTCTTCTCACATTTTTCCTGAAACTTATAATCTCCAACAGAAAGTACTTCATCACAAATCAGTATATCCGGCTTCACCATTGTTGCAACAGCAAATCCAAGTCTGGCCGACATACCAGATGAATAATTTTTTATTGGCATGTCTAAAAAATCCCATAATTCTGCAAAATCAACAATCTCTTCAAAATGTTCTAACATAAATTTTTCAGAATGTCCCATCAAAGTACCATTCAATACTATATTTTCCCTCGCTGTCAATTCACCATCAAATCCTGCCCCCAATTCAATCAATGGTGCTATACTCCCATTTACATGAACAGAACCTTTATATGGCTTCAATATACCGCAAATCAATTTCAAAAGAGTCGATTTACCTGCACCATTTGTTCCAACAATTCCCCAGGCTTCTCCCTCCTTCACTTTCCAGTTTATATCCTGCAAAGCTAAAAACTCCTGAAACATCAATTCTTTTTTTATAAGTTTAATCACATATTCTTTCAAACTATTAATTTGCTGGTTCGCCATATTAAACCGAACTGTAGCATTATCAATTTCTATCACAACATTATCTTTTCCCATCATATGCTCCTAAATATACAAAATAAATTTATCCTGCGATTTCAAAAATGACTTTGTTCCGATAAATAAGAAAAAGAATGCCAAAGCAAAGCCGTATAAAATTGACTGCCAATGTGGCATCGTATGCGACAATGCAACCATTCGGAACTGATTAATATAATGATACATTGGATTGCATACTTTAATGGCAACCTGCATTTCATCCGGAAGCTGCTCCATCGGATAAAAAATTGGAGTCAAATACATCCATGCTGTAATTACAACGCTGTATATGTATTGAATATCCCTAAAAAAAACAGACCCTTGTGCGAGAAACAATCCAAGCCCCAGACTAAAAATATATACCTCTATTAAAATAACGGGAATAAGTAACATATAAAACGAAAAATGTACTCTTGTAAAAACAAATACAATTACCAATGCCACTAATGAAAACAAAAGATTTACCAATGAACTCGTAACCTTTGATAAAGTAAATACATATTTAGGCACATATACCTTTTTAAGCAGTGATCCATTTCCTGTAATGGAACCAATTGCCTGATTTGTTGCCTCGTTCATAAAAGTAAATAAAGTTTGTCCAATTATCAGATATGCAGAATAATTTTCAATATTGAAGCGAAACATCTTGGAAAAGACCAAATACATTACTACCATTACCATCAATGGGTTCAAAACACTCCACACATATCCCAAAAAGCTTCTTCTGTATTTGAGTTTAATATCTTTTACAACAAGTTGTTTAACTAAATCTTTAAATTTATACAGTCCCTGTAATCTTGCTAATGTCTTTTTCATTTATCTTACACCTTAAACTTTATTGAAATATCTATTTTATATCTTTGTAGTCATAGACACTCTAGTTTAGAATACTCTATTTCATGAAAACTGTCAATCAATCCTCTTCTAACGCTAATACAATTTTCCTATATTTTTTTAATACCGTCTGTAAACTATATTGTTTTGTCCGTGCACGGTTATTTATTCTCATCTGCCGGACTTCCTCCGTATTCTTCCACATCCGCAGGAGTTTTTCAATTGCCTGAATATATTCTCCCGGTTGATCTGCGCTTACCAGATAACCGTTCTCTCCATTTTTTACCAGATCTGTATTTCCCCGAATCCTGCTACACACTACCGGAACCTCGCAAGCCATCGCTTCCATCAATGCTACCGGAAGTCCCTCCTGCTTGGACGGGAACACAAACACGTCTGCTGCCTGACAGAGTTCTGCCACGTCTGTCCGAAATCCCAGCAGCTTCACATGATCTTCCAAATGATATTTCCGGATCAACTGCTGCAGTTCCTGCTTTTTTTCTCCCTGTCCGCAAATAAAATATCTCAGCTGCGAATGTCTCTGAACCAGCTGTTTCATTGCCTCAATGACAACAACATGGTTTTTACGATCACTGAGTTCTCCCACGGATAATAAGAACACATCTTCCGGCTGCAACCCAAGTTCCTGCCGTTTCTGCTGGATTGTTTGTGCATCTCCCACATGGAATCGCTCCAGATTGATTCCGATTCCTGGCAGATAATAGGTTTTTCCAGCATGAAATTTCTTTTTTGCTCTGGCATAGTCCTCATGATTGATCGTTATCAACACATCCGTCCATCGGCTCAGCATCTTCTCCACCGGATAGTACACCAGCCAGTTCATAACCGATGCCCCCTGATAGAAATGAAACCCATGTGCCGTATAGATCACTTTTGTTCTGGTCCGGTGTCCGGCAATCCTTGCGACCACACCACCGATCGGGCTGTGACAGTGACAAAATGCGTATCCATTTTGCTTCATCAAACCTTCTACCTGCCTCAGTGCCCTCATGTTCTGCCCCATGTGTTTGATATTTCGTGCGAAATCAATCTGGTAGCAGCGCACATGCATATCCTGCAGTTTTTGCTTCAATTCTGCGACACGCTCATCCGAGCAGGTATTTCCTTCGATAAAATTGCAGGCCACATCTACCTCATACCCCAGTTTCTGCAGCAATGCAATGTTTGGCATATTAAATTGGTCGATCATTGAGGCAACGGACGCCAACATCAGAACTCGTTTCATCTTTTCCTTTCACAAAATAACCACCTAGCTATTTTTATTTTCTAATTTCAAATATTCTTTTTTTATTTCACTGTAATACTTTTGAACCCTTCTCCATCCCAATACATCAACAGCCCCAACCACAAAAGTCAATATCCAACTAATTAAAGTAATAAACACACCACCCAAATCATCTATCCTGACCACACTTCCATTCATCGCGCGCATAAATATCTCATAAAGAAATGGCTGCGGATCTTTAAAAATAAAAATATCAACCCATTCATACAGTATAAATACGGTCATGCTCCCCATGATGGCTAACAATACAATTATCTTTACAATCGTCCAAAACAGATTCTTCCCCTTTTTATCATTTTCCAAGCTAACCACACGCTTCTCAAGGTCATTATCCGTTTTCTCAGCTTTAGCCTCTACCATCTCTACCTTGTCATCCCCGGTCACCGGAGCAACGTTTTCTTCCGATTGCTCGACAACCACCGGACGGAATGGAATAATTTCTTTTTCCGGCTCGCATGTCATATGAAAGATATCCGGATACGTTTCTTTTGTATACTGCATAAAGTCATCCTTGGAAACACTGTAAAACGGTCTCCCCTCGTTTTCTACCCGTGTCGGTTCCAGGATTGCCTGACAATGATAGCATTGATACGAAGCAGCAAATCCATCACATACGAAGACATTCTGACTATGGCATTGTGGACAGCTATAGTGTAATTCTTTTCGAACCAGATTTTTTGCACACAGAACCTGCAGCATACTTTTGGTATATGTAATTTCCAGATCCAGCCGTTCACTCAGGTCCTGCGTCGTAAACTGCTTACATTGCCTTTGTGTCAACTGCGGCAGGATTTTCATACATTGCCGAACCGCTTCTCTTTCGTTCATACTCTTTATAAAGCCCCCATATCTGCTGGAATTCTTCTTCCGAATAATATTTTCCATCCAAAATGTGCAGCGTCAGAAACTGATAATTATCAGCTTCATATTTCACTTGTAATACCCCTCGCGCTCTTGGAAAATTGACCGTCAGGGAAATAATTCTTTTCACGATATCCAAAGAATCCCTGATACACATAAACGTCTTGGCATCATAAATACAATCTACACCATTTTCTCCTGTTAAGTTTGCCGACAAATTATCTCTGTCACTGAATCGAATTTTTGATATATATTTTTCATCGCTTGGAAGAAGCGTATTCAATGCATGATCTTCCCGGTAATCATATAATGCAGTCTGTTGAATCAGGCGATATAGTTCTTCCTCTAAATTAATGATTCCATCCGGCATATATAATTTTCCGTCTTTTTGTTCTACATGATGCAACGGAATATTTTGTAACATTGCATCGATAATGCTGCTAAGGCTCTCTCTCTTATCATCAATCTCTTTTATATTTGGAAGCCGTTCAAAAAACTGGTTGAACAATTCTTTGCTCATGTCATACAATACATTCTGAGGATCAACCTCTCTATTGTTGTCCAATTCCAGTTCTAATGTTTCTTCTACGATACTATAGATTTTATCAAGCTGAATCTGCGGACGGCTCTCCTGTATAATTCCATGCTGATTCCATACTTTAACAATCATGCAGCGCTGTTCCAGGTCAATAGTTACCGGAAGATAGGAACACTCCTCCTCAATCGGACCTGCAGAATCTTTTAACATGCAGAATACAAAAATCAGATGCACCCTGATTAAATTTCCATTCCTTCTTTCTTCCTGTATCGCTGCAAGCTTCGTGGAGTCTTCCTTCGGTGGGATCGTCTCTATGATCTGGTTGTACGTCCAATCTGGGATCTGGAATTTGCGCATAAGTCTGCCCCACGAATCCCTGCTCTTTAATCGCAAACAGGTCGAAGCAGTTAATGAATACACGCGCATCAATCGATGATGACCATATAATAATTCTTGAAAGAAAAAATCATTCAGATCCTCAACAGAAATCAATCCGCTTTGACAAAGCTGTTCTAGCAAAACCCGCTGGTCCGAAAAAGACAGCCTCTGCTCATTTGCAATTTTCTGTTCGGTAAGAAATCTATTCAGGCTTGTTGATGATATATTATCGATAAGTTCCTTAACTATATGCATTCCCTTGTCCTCTGTCTTCCGTAACCCCAAATCCAATAAATATTATTTTTATTATATCACGAACCTTTATCTTACTCAATGTAAAAAACCGGTCAGACTTATCATCCAACCGATTTTATCACTTCTACCGAAACTATGGCTCCATATTTTTTAATAATGCATTAATATTTATTGCAGGAATTACAACAGGTTCTATATCAGGCTGTGCCGTCATCAGTGTAACCTGTGATCTCAGATAAGGAAACAAAATTGCAACTGTATTCTTTGTTATAATAATATCCTTTTTCTCCTGCTCTAACTTGGTTCGGAACTCAAAAATGCCAGATACAACAATTTCTAAAGTTGCAGTTTCTTGCTCGTCCGTCATTTTTAATAATAAGGAAGACTTGTAGGCATCTTCACCTATTTTTTCAATATTCTTACCAATACTGCTTTTAGAAAAATGTATAATGCCATCAGCCAGCCCATCTCTTTGAAAATGCATACTTTCAATAAAAATTTTCTTTGCTAATAATATACTTTCCGATTTCTTTAAAACATCTTTTCCGCTCATTGATTCTCCTATTACGCTGCCAAGAAAGCAATTTCATCATCAATTAAATATGTTTTCTGATTGTATGATAGATTACTAAAATTTTTCATAAAAATATCGTTTACAGATTTGTAAACAATTTCTGAAGAATCAATAATAAATCCACCCCTTCCCAATTCTGTATAGGATACTTGAACACCACATTTTTCTGCAATTCTTTCAATTTGCTCTCGTGTCATCATATTATCTCCTCATCAAATTCATTTTGAATATCATTTACAATACACTTCTTTACAATAAAACGATCTTCTGTAACACATATCTGTTTTTCATGATAAACCAATCCCATAGCTCCCAGTGAAAACCTGTCATCTGATTGCACATGATCTTTACTGTCTATATATGACGGATTTTTTCTAGAGAAAGTGTATAAAATCACTTCTATATTACGGTTTTCTTTTATACAATCCATCCAAAAGCAACGAATTTTTGCTGAAGTATTCTTGCCGGAAAAATCAATTTTTATTCCTTCATCCACAAATTCTTTTTCCAACGCAATTTGGCATTTTTTGAATTGTTGCAGTACGAAAGGCTTATCCAAATCCCAAACTTCTTCTGCTTCAATATTTCCTCTTATAACAATCGGTACATCATCACATCCATATTTTTCATTATGCTTATTGACTTTTGTTTTTCCCCACCATTCAGCCAATTCATAATCAGAATAAAAATATATTCCATGACCTAACCAATGATTATCATTGTCTTTGGGCGTTGCAATTTTAAACCCGTCATTTATAATTGATTCAGCAAATCGTTTTTTTGTTCCATGATAACCAATTATCTTTTGCACATCTTATCTCCAACTTTCAGAGCATATATTCATTCTACTCCTTAATCCAATACTGTTATTTATTATATATCTTCTTTTTCAAATAATCAACAATGTTTAAACATTCGAATTTTATTGTACACGACATTATCAAGCTGAACTTGCGGACGGCTCTCCTGTATAAATTCCAAGCTGATTTCATTCTCTTGTCCTCGGTCTTCCGTAACCCCAAATCCAATAAATATTATTTTTATTCCTTCATCCACAAATTCTTTTTCCATAAACAACTCTACAATATAATTGGTATCTCGTACTTGGAATAAATCTGCATTTTATATTTCATCCGCAATTAATACATCAATATGTGTTTTTTCACCACTTTAATCATATTTTCTATTTCAATCTGCTCATCGCTGATTGAAACTCCCCTCTCGGATCAGCAATTAATATCTCCAATTCATGAGACGTTCTCCAGCAATTTACAGCTTCTACAACGTCAAGCATGATCTCCAATGCCTCACGTAGCTCATCCACTGTCACAATAACAAAATTATCCCCCGGATATCTTGCATCATAATAATAGTCTTTGAGTAATGCCAGATCCTTCCTCTCTAATTGTAAGGAAGTATCCACCCTTTTAATCTCATCGTATAAGGCACGCAAATTATGGGATGTCATTAGTTTTTCAATTCCAGTACAAACCAGTTCTGCCACAGATTTCAACATTTTTTCTGCAATTTGCTGTGCCGAAGCTGCAGCCGGATTGCAGTATACAGGTGACACTGCATCCCTTAAATACCAGAATTCATTGCACGCAATAGAATAATAAGAATTTGCCTTTATCATATTTTCAACTCCTTATAATCTCTTCTTAACTGTTGTGTAAACTTTGAATTATCATGTTCGAAATACTGCGGTGTTACAAAAACCACATCCGCATGCAACATCTCGAGTTCTTCCCGCAAGGCTCCCATCATCCATCTTTCCGGTTTTTCCGGAACTATGATGCAAAAGTCGATATCACTGCTGGCCTTATAATCATTTCTCGCGTAGCTTCCAAAAATCCCCAAACTCTGATATTTGATACTCGAATTTTTAATAATATCTACGCACTTGTTCAACCGGTCTTTAAAATCATTTTCAACAACAGGTGACACGTACGGCATCCCTAAACCTCCACTCTTTCTATTAATCTGTCCTATCACAGTTTCTACAGATTCTACCATTTTTTATTCTTCATGATATCTTCTATCAATTATAAGTTATGCAATTACCCAGGACACAAATTGGCGATTTTTCCCATTCTGATGCTCAAATTGAAATTCGAATTCCAATGTAACTTCCGAACTGTTTACCATATTATTTTCCCCTTCAAAATATACATAACCATCAAGAGAAACATCAGCTTCCAATATGCCTCTCACAATCGTACATGTATCATCCTCTTCCTGTTCTACCCGGACAACTTTGACATTTTCTATTTGATCCAATTCTGCATAGTCAACATATGTCTCAAACGCTTCATCCAATTCCTGACCTTCCATGTTCATAACAGAATCGTCAATTTCATTATACAAGTCATCCCAAAATTCGTTTTCAATGATTGTAGCGACCAGATTTCTATCATATTTCACGTATATCAGTCTCCCTGTGTCAAAAAATATTTAATTGCGTCCCAATAAGGTGGCAGTTCTTCTGAACATTCAAATTTTTTCAATTCCCGCTGTTTTTCTTCTCCATTCAACTGGAACACATTAAACGTCCATAAAGCGTTTTCTCTGGCACGACATAAACGTTTATCATTCAGGTTCAACTTTGTAATTGTATACTCAGCTGCCTCATCTGTCTTTTCCGCCGGCTGTATTGTTCCATCCTGCTGATATCGAAAATGACTTTCACAATCCTTCTCCAGCGGAGAAATCATCCGCTTTGCATCAAAATTATTTTCTTTTTTATGCCCACAGTGCCTGCGATTGTCTCCATTACAAGAAGCATGAAGATTATTATAGGTCAGAGATAAATCCTGATTTTGTGCCTGAGGTCGAAAATGTTCCACATGAAAACTATTCTTTTGTACTTCAGTCTCTGTATTTTTAATATAAGAACAACAATAGCAGCAAAGATGTCTCTGTTCTGCAAGCAATGCATTCTTTAATATTTGCAGTTCCTTTTCATGCCGGATATCCTCATACCCTGCTTCTCTTTTATGCTTATTCTTGAATTTTTTCTTCCACCGGCTTACTTCTTCTGGTTCACCTGTCTTTTGAATATAAATCATAAAAACTTTATCGCCCTTTTGCAATCAAGATTCTTGCACGCACAACTTTCGTATTCTCTTCCGATGTCATCCATGCAAGCTTATTTACAAGTTTTTCTGCCTCATCATATGCTTTTTCATTCAGATACACATTTATTTGCTCTAAGAGTTCCGTTGTCTTCCTGTTATATACTTCGGTATCCATGTAATCTTCCAGAATTGTATTGACATCCCAGCCGTTCATCGGCTCCATCGGTTCTGCCAAAACCAGGTGCGTTTCTGCATCTTCATGCAAACGTATTACCTGTATATTTTCATCCACAGACTCCAGCACTTTCGGAGCATGTGTGGAAACAATAAACTGAATATTTGGAAAAGTATTCTGTAAAGCCGGAAAAATCTTCTCCTGCCACTTCGGATGCAGATGCAGATCAATTTCATCAATCAGCACAATGCCATCCCCTTCCAACGGATTCTCCCTCTTTGGATTTGCAATTGCCAGCCTCCGGCTCAGATCGCCTACCAGTGCGATTACACTTTTTTCTCCTTCTGACAATTGATAAAATGCCAATTCCAATTCTTTTTTGATGACAATAAGTTCCGCATCTTCTTCTGTTACTTTCACACGAATTTCCGAAAATCCATCTCCCAATGCGTTTAATATAGCTTTTTTTACTGCATGTAACTGTGGATCTTCTGCGTTCGGTGTTTCCACTCGTATACTGTTTTCATATTCCTGTCTTCCCCGGAACCATTCAAAAAATAACCGGAAATTGATCACTCCTCCAAATGCAGAATCTCTCCACGCATCCAGCTTCCCTGCTGCTCCTGTATAACGCCTTCTCAATTTACGTGTTTTTTCATTATAGCGGTCAACTCCATAAAACACATAAACAGGAATATTTTCATTATTTAAAGTAAACTCTTTCTGTGGTGTTTCCGTGTCATCGTTTTCATACTCTTCTTCTGTTTCCAAATAATCTCCCAGATACTGTTTTCGAATATATTCCGAAACTCTCTTCAGTTCTTTGGAATTATGCAGATTTTTCCCCTGAATTCTTTTTCGGTAATAGTGAAAATTATTTCCCTGGTCTTCAAGAAACAACGTTATTTTTGCTTCTTCTTCTCCAACTTTTACATCTTTTTCTCCTAAAAGAGAGGCTGTTATCTGTTCATCCTGTGCGGCTTCCTGCATAATTCTGGAAAAGAGAAGATTGCAGACATCCAGTATTGACGATTTTCCCATTCCGTTTACTCCATAAAAAATGGCATCTTTTCCGTTTAATACTATTTCTGTATCTGAAAAACCTCTGAAATTGTGCACTTGCAGTTTGTCTATTCTCACGCTTTTCTATCTCCTAAACCTTCGAATGCATACCATTAAGCTATTTATCATCTTTTCAGTAGTATCATACTTTAATTCTTTTATTTATGCAAGATTTTCCCATTCCAGCTCTTATCCTTCCGTCCTTCTTACCGACTCTTTCCAGTCACACACACGATATTCTTCCTTATATTCACTCATCTGCATATCGTACACACTGTCACCAAACGCTTTGCCCGTTAGGGTGCCAATTTTTCCCGGAATCTTTTTCATCAGCCGGATGATCCAGCCAGTCGCTGGGGCCATCACAAGCCGGTGTCCTTTTACCACAGCGATCATCTTCACCAGATCCGAAGTATTGATATACTGCTCGTTCTGTGGGAAAAACACTCCGGTCTCTTCGTTGTCGATCATCCGTTTGACAAACTGTGCCAGATTTTCTATATAAAGCATGGAACGCTGATTATGTACAATCGGAAATAGCGGAAGTTTTCCTGCCAGTTTTGCAAGCTGTGGATAGTTTCCCTTTGATCCCTTTCCGTAAATCATCGGTGGGCGCAATACAACAACCTTAAAACGTTCATCTGCCAGTGCCTGTATTTTCTGATCCGCCTGCCATTTGCTGTCTCCATAGAAATTCAATGGTTTGGGAATTGTATTTTTTGTAATTTTCTTTTCTCTACATCCGCTGTATACAATCATGGAAGACATAAAAAGAAACTGCTGCACGCCTTCCTTTTTGGCTTTTTCGGCTGTCTCTACTGCCAGATCTGTATTCACACGGTAATACTGCTTCTTTTCTTCTTCCGTCACCTGTTCCACATCTGCATGTGCGATTCCCGCCACATGATAGACCACATCATATGCTGAAAAATCGTGCGTCCGCCATGTTTGGGTTCTCATATCCAGCGTGTCAACCTGATAGTACTCCGGCCATTGTTTCAGCCATGCCTCCACAGAAGTTCCCACATAACTGCCGCTTCCGGTGATCAGAATCTTCTTTTTTCTCCTGCCCTTTTCACTTTCTTCTGTGTCTTTTACAATGGTTTTCTTTTTCCTGCTGCTCTGTGCTGTTTGTTCCGGTTCCAATGCCAGTTGCACTTTGCGTTTTTTATTTACATAAATGGTTGCTGCAAGCTCTGTTACTGTTGCCAGGCCAAACAACACTCCCGGAATGTTTCCTTTTTTCTTTTCCCTGTCCTCTCCCTTATGTAAAATATGGTGAATTACAGCCAAAAATACTGCCAGTGCGGTTGCTGCCACTGCTCCGCCTAATACAATTTCTCTCTTCAGTTTCTGTGGATCGACCAGTCCGCTTTTGTGCGCTTCTGTCTCTTCTTCCACTTTGTTCAGTTCACCGGTTCCGCCTTCAACCACGCCATCGTGCATGAGCACGGAGCCAATTGTGCCAAGAAAACATTTCAGATCCATCCATGGTCCCAGATGTTTGACATATTCGCCATCCAGTCTTGCTTTGTCCGGAATCTCCAGTTCATCTCTGCCATTGATCTGTGCCCACCCGGTCAGCCCCGGTGTCACATCATTGGCACCATATTTCTCACGCTCTGCTACCAGATCATCCTGATTCCACAGTGCCGGCCGCGGTCCTACGATACTCATTTCTCCTTTGAAGATATTAAAAATCTGCGGCAGTTCATCCAGACTGGTTTTGCGCAGGAATTTTCCCACCTTTGTGATGTACTGCTCCGGATTCTCCAGCATATGTGTCGGCACATCCTTCGGTGTGTCAATCCGCATGGTACGGAATTTGTAAATCTGGAAGAAACTCCGGTGGATGCCGACACGCTTCTGCTTAAATAATATCGGTCCCGGTGTATCCAGTTTGATCGCAATACATAAAAAAAGAAGGAGTGGTGATAAGATCACGATCGCCATCCCACTTAATATGATATCAATTCCTCTTTTGATGTAATGGTATCCTTTCATGGCTGACTTGCTCCTTCCTGATTTTCCATATTTTCATAAATTTACATATGTTATATCATACCCTATTTTAGTGCATATTGCAATGACTGAAGTAGGTGCAACATTTTCATTCATATTCATTCTATTTTTCCTTTAAATAAATCTTGAAGGATAATAGGAAGTTATCTGTCAGATATACCTTAAAAATATTTTTTTATTTTATACGTGAAGGAGAAAACTGTTATGCTTAATTATTATGATCTAATCATGGGATCTTCTAACTCCAGTTTTTTATCTGTTTTTAACAATGTATGGAAAACAGAAATTGCTTCTCATAATTTGCCCTATACACACGCGTTACAAATTGAAAACGGAAGTCGCTTAAGACCGTTATTATTTGCTTGGGGATATTATGCAAATCAAATACCAAAAAATAATTTTTTTGTTGCTAATTATGCACTTTCTATTGAATTGTTGCATAAATCCTCAATTTTATTAGATGATTTAATAGATGATGATATTGCCAGACATGAAAAGAATACATTTCATGTAGAATTTTCAAAATCAGAAGCTTTATTATATGCACTTTATCTACTAAATCGTAGTGTAGCACTGATGAATGAAAAAGATATTAAATATAACAGTTTATATACATCAGAGTTACTGAAAATTATAGATAACATGGCAAGGGGAGGTATCCAAGAAATACATAGTCAAAATACAGTGTTTAATATAACAGATGTTAAGGAAATTATAGATTTGGAAACAATTTCATTAATTAAAAACAGCTTTGTTCTGGGATATAAGCTATCATCAAATGGGGATTTCGATATACCAGATGATATAATAAATATTGGCCATTCATGTGGATATTGCTTTCAAGTTTTAAATGACATTGAACCATTTTCAGCCCCAGATATCAACCAAAAATATAAGGGCATCACAAATTATGATTTTAGTAAACAAAGAAAAAACATCGTTGTATCTTTCGTATATGGTGCATGTACTTCAAAAGAAAGAGAAAACTTAAAAAAATATTCTGACTTTATTTACATGAATAAGCTTATTGAAAAATATGAAGTATTACCCATTTTACTTAATGAAATGGAAATACAAATTGATAATATTGCTCAGTGCATCAGTCGACTACAAAGTAATAATTCTGTATTTTATACTGATTTCAAAAAGTTCCTGTCAAAAATATTTATAATATGTTATCAAAAATGTAATTTAGTTTTTGATAATAAATGGTTGGATCATTGACATAAATGGACTCACCAAAGTTAGCAATGCAAGGCTAAATGTATAAAAATTTTCAAAAATAGTATGACTATACTTTAATGGATATTCCTCTGAATCAGAAATCATTTTTATTAAGGATAGCTTTTTTTGTATGATACTTAAATCTGTTTCCGATGCACTAGCTGATAAAATCTGAATCTGTTTTTCGATACTTTTTATACTGATGCCTTTGCATTTACTAATACATCCTTTAATAAAATAACGACTCAAAAATGTAAATACCGGAACAGCCAGTGCAAAAAAAATTATAATACCTCCCCATGTAATAATAAAGAGAGCCTTTGAGGATGTTTGAATTCTTAAATTACCATTTTTAAATATAATCACATTTGATGGGAGATTAATTGCATACATTGTACTATACATAAGCCCCAAAATCAAAAACCATTTTTCAATATAACTAAACTCATGTGCTAAGCGCACAATCCAATCTGTTAAAGCTGGAAAATAGAAAAAATAATTTTTTACACTGATTTTTTTCAAATCCTGTGCAAAAGATAATAATTCTAAATATTTTAGATATGCCTGAATTCCTGTAGCAAAAACAATGGCTCCTAACACTCCACCATATACACCTGTAGGAGTACATTCCAGACATCCCAATTTGAACATGGAGACAATATATATTGAAATGAAAACACATGAAATGACAAATCTATGCATAGGGGTTATATATTGTTGTGTTCTCGAATGAAAACTCCCCCAAACAACCATTTCTTTTCTTTTTTTTAATTCATCTTCTAAAAGATCATTTTCCAAATCTATTTTTTTTAATACGAATATTTGAATCATCCACATAATTATTAATATATATTGATTAACATAAAAATTCTTATGGCTCCAAAAGACATTCAAAACATATCCTATAATCAACGTGACAACCAAGTATTTAAAAATTGTTTTTAGTTTTAAATCTTTATATAGTTTTTTTAATATATCTTCAATCTTTTTCATATAAACACCTGTAATACTTTTTATAGATAACTTCCTATTATTTATCATAATACCATATATTTCTAAAAATTATAACAAAATCCCTTATTTTAATCCATTTTTCTTATTTAAACGGCAATTTATTGTTTAATCTCACCGTTTTCCCATCAAAACATCACCTTTCGACATCCACATTCTGTATTTTCCCGAAGTCTATACCATATCCTTTCCCACCCATACTGATACAGGAAACACCACAGTTCTATCCATGTAATTGTTACATATTGTACAATTTTTTCAATTTTTGTCTTATCCAACAAAATCTCCCCCATTTCATGTACCATATACTCCTAAACAAAACTTCATATACAAAGTATAAAGGAGACCACCCATGAATAATTTACAGACACACATCAACAACTATCTGGAACACTGCCGTCACCAAAAACGCCTGGATTCCAAGACTCTGAAAGCATATCGCATCGACCTTCAGCAATTTTATGCCATTTTTTCATGCAGGGATGTTTCTGATATTACACCGGATCTGTTGGAAAATTATATCGGCAGTCTGCACCAGAAGTACAAACCCAAAACCGTAAAAAGAAAGATTGCCTCGGTCAAAGCTCTTTTTCACTACCTGGAATATAAAGAAATCATCGCCCGGAATCCTTTCAACAAGGTGCAGATCAAATTCCGCGAACCTGTGATTTTGCCGAAAACCATTCCATTGCACACGATCGAAATTTTCTTATCTACGATCTATGAGCAGCGCACCGTCGCCAAAACGGATTATCAGAGAAAAAACGCTTTGCGGGATGCCGCTGTCATAGAACTTTTATTTGCAACCGGAATACGGATTTCCGAATTATGCGCTCTGCGTATCTGTGACATTGATTTGTACGATGGATCAGTCCTGATCTACGGAAAAGGTTCCAAAGAACGAATTGTTCAGATCGGAAACCACGAGGTCATACAGATTCTGTCGGAATACCGCAATGAATTTCTCCCCCAGATGGAAACCTGCCAGCATTTCTTTGCGACGCTAAACGGAACGGCATTATCCGATCAGTCGGTACGGCGGATGATCAACAAATATGCTTCTCTTGCTGCAATTGAACAGCATATTACACCGCATATGTTCCGGCATACATTTGCCACCAGCCTTTTAGAAGCGGATGTCGATATCCGCTATATACAGGAAATGCTTGGTCACAGTTCCATTCATATCACAGAAATCTATACGCATGTTGCCATGTCAAAGCAGCGTGCCATCCTCACTACCAGACATCCCCGCAATACGTTTCATCTGTAAAAAGCAAAACAGCAATTCACGTGCCATGCACGGAATTGCTGTCATTGATAGCCGTTCTATTTTTACTTATTTATTCTCCCCCGCCAGTTCCGGATGATACGTCGGCACAATTTTTTTGACACACTCCCGGATGTCTTCCGGTTCTGTCACAACGTACTCTTTTAATTCTTCCAACTGCTGCATGAATTTTTCTTCATCCAGCTCAATCGGTTTACCGATATGAATCAGATTGTTTGCGGTATCCTGCATCCCTTCTTCATCCATCAGCATCTCTTCATAAAGTTTTTCTCCCGGGCGAAGTCCTGTGAAAATGATATGGATATCCTCATCCGGCTTGTGACCGGAAAGAAGAATCAGGTTCTTTGCCAGATCCAGAATCTTGACCGGCTCTCCCATATCCAGAACAAAAATTTCTCCACCTTTGGCATAGGTGCCCGCCTGCAGCACCAGAGATACCGCTTCCGGAATTGTCATAAAATACCGCACGATATCCGGATGGGTAACCGTGACCGGACCTCCACGCTCAATCTGTTTTTTGAACAGCGGAATCACACTTCCGTTACTGCCAAGCACATTCCCAAAACGCACGGCTACGAAATCTGTCTTTGATCTGCGGTTATAGGTCTGAATGATCATCTCACAGATGCGCTTGCTGGCACCCATGATATTGGTTGGATTAACTGCCTTATCCGTGGAAATCATCACAAATTTCTTCACACCGTACCGATCTGCCGCCTGTACAATCTTCCATGTGCCAAGCACGTTATTCTTAATTGCCTCGTTCGGACTCTCTTCCATGAGAGGCACATGTTTATGTGCCGCTGCATGATAGATAATCTCCGGCTTGTAATGTTCAAAAATCCAGTTCATACGATTCGTATTCCGCACGGATGCAATCAGCACAACAAGATCCAGCTCCGGAAACCGGACTTTCAGTTCGTTTTGCACATCATAGGTCGTATTCTCGTAAATATCCACAATAATCAGCTGTTTTGGCCTGTGTGCGGCAATCTGCCTGCACAATTCGCTTCCGATAGAGCCGCCGCCCCCTGTAACCATTATGATTTTTCCAGAAACATAATCCATGATGGACTGCAGATCAACCGTCACCGGATCCCGCCCAAGAAGATCATTGACATCTACATCTTTTAATTTGCTGACGCTGACATCGCCGTTTACAAGCTGGTAAATGCCGGGCAGACGTTTCAATGTGCATCCGGTTTCTTTGCAGATATCAAGAATCCCCTTGATCTGTTTCTGTGTGGCCGATGGCATGGCAATGATGATCTCATGCACATGCAGTTCTTCGACTTTTTCCAGAATATCGCTCCGATCTCCTACGACTTTCGCTCCATGAATATAATTGCCAATCTTGTTCCGGTCATCATCAATCACACCAACAACCTTCTTTTTCACATAGCGGCTGTTGTTGATTTCTTTGATGATCTGGTTTCCTGCATCCCCTGCTCCGATCACAAGTACATTCCGTCTGTACACACCGGCTCTGCGCATATTGCGAAGCACACGCAGACCGCGGTAAGAATATCTGCATCCCATGACAAATACAAATAGAAACAATCCATACAGAATATAAAAGCTTCTTGGCACCGGGTACATATCTCCCCAGTTCCGAAGCAATATCAGCACCGTCACAACAACGGTATCCAGAATACATGCCGAAACAACATACATCATTTCCAGTGCTCCCGCATAGCTCCAGAGACTGGAATACAGCCGGAGCAGCCAGAAAATGACCAGCGTAACAATGATCATAAAAGGAAGTGCTCTCCACACTTCATCCATATATTGAAACGGCACGTTCATAATATTCAGATCAAATCGAATCAATAACGCAACTATGCTTGCAGCAAACACTGCAAGCACGTCGTAGCACATCAGAAAAATCCGTCTGATCAGTAATTGTTTATCTTGAATGATTTTTTTCATAATTTCAATCTGTTATTTTTGATTCTTTCTCTGTTTTCTCGATTGTTTTTTCGATGATTTCTTCCTGACTGAGGATTCTGTCACTCCAGCCCCTTTAGTATTCTGTACCGTCTGCGCGGTATCTGCTTTTACACTCTCTGCTGCTTTTGGAATACTCTGTTTTACGGCAGTATCACTTTCTGCAGAAACCGCTGTTTCTTTAACAAAAAGATTTTCTTTCTTTACAAGCATCCGGTTCACCGCAAGCCCCAGACCAAGCATTCCCCAGAATACCGGAGCGGTACATACATTGGAATCATTTGCGATACCTGCAATCATGTACACCAGCACTGCCGCAAATAATCCAAATCCAATCCAGCTGATACTCTCGTGCAGATCCACTCTGCGGTAAATGCGTACCGACTGTACCAGATACCAGAACAGAAATACCAGAAGTGCCAAGGTACCGAGTAATCCGGTTTCTACCCACTGCTGCAGATACCAGCTATGGGCTTTTACATCATAGCTGTTTGCACCGTAAACATAGTTCTGGCTGATATAATCTTCCTGTGGCACTTCAAACATATAGGTATTTGCCCCACTCCCCATAAAAGCATGCTTTCCAAGAAGCGGAATCGTTTTATTCCAGATATGTCCTCGATTGCTCATTGCATCATCCAAAAATACATTTGAAACCTTCGGATTCTCAAACTTCACTAATTTTCCTGCTGGATTGAGATATTCATATCCGTCCGTATCATTTTTTGAGAAATCCCATTCGACACCATCTATGATCATCTTTATTCCTGCTGTATTATCGGTAAACATGATCGGCTGAATCTGTACATTTGCAAACCGTTCATCATTGAGGGCCAAAATATGATTTTCCTGATCTATCTCTGTTGTCTGAATCTCCTGACCATCTGCATCTTTGCATACCACGGTGATTACACCGTCGCTCCCCAGATCATAGGACACATACAGAGGATTGTTCCAGATATCAAGTTCCACATCATCTGTGTTTGTTTTGATATCGTTTAAAGAGAACTGATCTTTCATATGATAGGTTCCAACAACCGTCTTTTTAAGAGTTTGACCGATGCCTGTCGTATTTGCCAACACTCCTGCTGCAATCACTCCAATGACAACTACAACAATCCCGGCTGCAAATAATTTTTTCTTCCGGCTGAGCAAAACCAATGCGAGAATCACCGCTCCAATTGCCAGTGCAATAAATCCGGAAGAACTTCTGCTTCCAACCAGTGCTACAATGCAAAAAATCTCTGCAACCGCAATTACAAGACGATGCCACATCTTTTTCGCCCCAATAAACAGGCAGACCAGCAATGGTATCAGCATGCCAAAATAAAATGACAAAAAGTTAGGATTGTAAAGTGTCGTATACGCAGTCTTATCTGCGAAATTAAAGGAAATCTTATCTAACTGGTTCCACCAGCTTGTGTCCGTCATCAGATGTTTGCCCAGAGATGTCTTAAAATAATCCAATCCAAAGACCTGGAAAAATCCAATCAGAGTAACAATTGCGATTCCAATACCAGACCAGCGCAGGATTACCTCTATCTGTTTTTCTTCCTGTACATAATTATAGACATAATAACACAGTATCATATAGACAAATATAACCCATACAGGCTCAAAAAGTTCATATGTACCATGTGCCACCCAGTATTTGTGACTGGAAAACAGGGCAGACATTGCAACAAACAATGCATACACCATCAGAAAATAAAAGGAATTTTCAAATGCAAACTCCTTTTTATTCAAATACCGGATCAGTAAAATTGCGAGCATTACAACTCCCACAAGGATGATCGCAATCATCTTCCATGCAAAAAAGAAGTCCGTCTGTTTTGCGGCGCTCTCCGGATACCAGTCAAACTGTGCCAGATTTGTGTCATAAACAAAAGAATGCACAATGATTGGAATCAATCCGATCAACAAGATAACGGGAATCAATATCTTATTTGCTTTTAACGTGTTTTTGTTTCCATTCGTATTCAAGATTATTTTCTCCTTAACGTTTCATTGCCTATAATCATACCCCAAATTTCGTTTTTTTTCAATCATTCCGGCATGTCGATTTTATTTTTCTTTTTATATAGGTAAAAACACTTTTTTGTTACTTGTGTGATACTTAAAAATTTTACAAATAAATGTGTATGATTGACACGATAATATAAATTTTTACACACGAAAGGAAGAAAAATGAGATTACCAAACGGATACGGCGGAGTCGTAAAACTCTCCGGCAACAGAAGAAGACCCTACGCAGCGCGCATCACTACGGGCTGGCACATCAATGACATCACGGGAAAGCGCATCCAGCACTACCAGATTCTGGGGTACGCTCCTACCCGGTCGGAAGCTCTGCAGATTCTGGCACGTTACAATAATTATCCCATCGATGGGGAAACGCTGAAATTAACCTTCCGGGAAATTTATCTCCGATGGTCCGAAGAAAAGTTTCCTACCATCTCCCACTCCAACATCAAAGGCTATCGGGCGGCATTTGCCACTTGTGAAAACATTGCTGATATGCCATTTCACAATTTGAGACTCAATGATTTACAGCAGGTGATTGATCACAGCGGCAAAAACTATCCTACCCTGAAAAAAATCCGTGTTCTTTTTAACCAGCTCTATTCTTATGCCATGAAGCACGAAATTGTCTCAAAAGATTATTCTGCCTATGTAAATATTTCAAAATACAAAGACCGGAATCCTAATAAAAACATACGAAGCTGTTTTTCCATTTCTGAGATTGCTCTCCTGTGGAAACACAAAAACGATCCCTATTGCCAGACAGTCCTCATGCTGATATACAATGGGGTCCGCGTCTCAGAGCTTTTGGATCTGAAAAAAGAAAATGTTCATCTGTCCGAACAATATTTTGATGTCATTGACAGCAAAACCGAAAATGGCATTCGAAAAGTTCCGATTGCTGACAAAGTACTCCCCTTTTACCAGCGCTGGCTTCATGACTGTTCTGATTGTGAATATCTCATCCATACCCTGGACAGCCAGCATTTTACCTATTATATGTATTACCACAATGTTTTCCAGCCTCTGATGTTTCGTCTGCACATCGATCATACACCTCACTGCTGCCGGCACACCACGATTTCCCTGCTCGCCGAAGCACATGTCGATCAGACGACCATCAAAAAAATTGTCGGTCATTCCGGCGCTATGTCCCTGACAGAACGGATTTACACGCATCTGGATGTGCCTGCGCTGGTCGAAGCCATAAATCAGATTTAATCGCTTCTTGTATGTTGCTTGCGTGTTACTTGTAGAAGTGATTTTGCCCCAAACTCTGTTTATAAATCCGGTATTTCCAACAGTTCCGCGGAAAATACCATGCGTATTTCCGGTTAAGGTAACTTACAAGACTTCTAC
>OGQJ01000372.1_pt1 | contig 49102 bp, 81 predicted proteins | sample 1553161 | NCBI WGS metagenome assembly OGQJ01 (sample SAMEA2579923, study PRJEB22360) | human gut metagenome | biome: human gut; feature: human-associated habitat; material: faeces | place: Denmark | collected 2008/2010 | reverse complement strand
CGAACGGTTTTGCTTCGGGATCAGTGTGGCTCTTGCCGGTCATATACTTCACGCACTCATACAGACCAGCGTAGCCAAGACTGATAGTGGAATAACCGCCGAACAGCAGTTTGTCGATTTTCTCACCCTTCTTCAAACGAGCCAACGCACCGTACTGCCAATGGATAGGGCTCATGTCAGAAACAGTTCCGAGTAAACGCTTATGCCGAATCTGAAGTGCTCGATGGCACAATTCAAGACGCTCGTCAAAGATCTTCCAGAACTTATCTTTGTCTTTTCCAGAGCTACAAGCTACGTCTACCAGATTGATGGTGACCACACCCTGATTGAAGCGGCCATAATATTTCTGACCCTTTACCCAATTCTTTGCGTTAGCCACATTCTCAGTAGTTCGGTCAGGCGTTAGGAATGATCTACACCCCATGCTGACCCACACGCCGCCTTTAAGTTCCTTCATAACCTTTGCGGAAATGTAATCGGGAACCATACGCTTTGCAGTACACTTAGCAGCCAGCTCCGTCAGGTAATAGTATTTAGAATCAGGATAAATATTATCCTCATCGAGAACGTAAATCAGCTTCGGGAACGCAGGAGTAATCCACGCTCCGGTTTCATTTTTAACGCCCTGAATACGCTGCTTTAGCATTTCTTCAATGATAACAGCCAAGTCATCACGAGTCTGTCCTTCAGGAACTTCATCCAGATACATGAATACGGTAATGAAAGGAGCTTGACCATTTGTTGTCATCAGCGTGATCACCTGATACTGGATAGTTTGAACACCACGAGCGATTTCTTTATGTAAACGTTCTTCAACAATGCGATTGATGGTTTCTTTTGCTGGCATTTTGTCAATCTCATTGTTTTGAACCATATCGTAGAATTCCTGATGGACTTCCTTCTCAATTTTCTTACGAGAAACATCTACGAACGGAGCCAGATGAGATAAAGTGATACTCTGTCCACCGTATTGGTTAGAAGCCACCTGAGCAACAATTTGCGTAGCGATATTGCAGGCGGTGGAGAAGCTATGCGGTCGGTCAATTCCAGTACCAGAGATTACAGTACCGTTCTGCAGCATATCTTCCAGGTTGACCAGATCGCAGTTGTGCATGTGCTGAACGAAATAATCTGTATCATGTACATGAATGATACCAGCCTTATGCGCATCCAGAATATCCTTCGGAAGCAACAGTCGCTCTGTCAATTCTTTGGATACCTCGCCAGCCATATAATCGCGCTGGACGCTGTTTACAGTAGGGTTCTTATTACTATTCTCCTGATTGATTGCATCGTTCCGAATATCGATGATATCCAAAATGCTCGCATTAGTCTTTTCCTTTTCTCGGATTTCCTGACGATATTTACGCCACTGACTATACGCTTCTGCTACATCTGAAAAAGGACTATTTTTCAAACTGTCAACCACGATATCCTGAATTTGCTCAACAGAAAGAATGTCCGGCATGTCTGCGATATAGTCAGCAATCGCATTCGACACACGAGCGTCGATACCACCCGGCGTACAGGTCATCGCCTTCTCGATTGCATTTACAATCTTACTTTTATCAAAAGGAACTTTCGTTCCATCGCGTTTAATCACATATTCCATATAATCACCTCTTACTCAGCATCCTGCGCATCGTTCTTTTCAGAAACAATCGTCGAATCGCTTACAAGGTTCACATTCTTAGTGACCTTTGCATCGTAACTGTTGGCACGGACGATTTCCTTCATATCAATGCCAGTTGCTTCACGAACGGCCTCAAAAGTCTGAGCCATGACTGCCGGGACATTACCGGAAATCTCAGAAACACCATTTGCGTTACTGCCAATGATGGAAACCTTGTCAATGGACGCCAGCGGCTTTGCAACCTCAGCTGCAATGCTAGGGAGAATCTTAATGATCATTTCGCCCATGGCCGCACCATTATACTGCTTGTAAGCTTCAGCCTTCTTCAGCATAGCTTCTGCTTCAGCAAGACCCTTCTGCTTGATGGCCTCAGCTTCTGCCATACCGACCATGCGGATACCTTCTGCTTCCTGTTCCTTAGCGAACTTTGCGGATTCTGCAGAACGCTCCGCCTCGTACTTCTTTGCTTCAGCTTCCTTCTGACGCTTATACAGGTCGGCATCTGCCTGCTTACGAACTTCCGCATCCAGCTTCTGCTGGCGAACTTCTGCTTCCTTAGCAGCCAATTCAACCATCTTTTTCTGCTGTGCAATAGCTGCATCTGCTTCAGCTTCCTTAATTTCCTTGTCACGGAGGTTCATCTGAATCTGACCAGCCGCCTCGGCATCAGCATTTGCCCTATCTGCCTTAGTCTTCAGAGCAGCCTGAGCCAGCAGATACTCATTGTTGCGCTGGGCAATAGCAGTCTTGGACTCGATTTCCTTCTCGTTTGCTTCACGGGCAGTATCAGCCTTTGCGCGAGCAATGTCACGAGCAGCTTCTGCCTTAGCAATTTCAGCCTGCTTCTTCACCAGTTCTTCCTGCTGAACACCAATTGCCTCGATGACACCGTGATTATGACCCTGAGCATCAATAGCATCCTTGATGTCCTGAACATTAAAGGTAACAACCTCCAGACCCATCTTTGCAAGATCAGGACGAGCATTCTCAACAACAGAGATAGCCATCTGCTTACGGTTAGTCAGAATGTCGTTGACAGTCATTTCAGAAACAATCTCACGCAGATTACCCTGCAGGACATCGTTAATCTTCTCGTTGATACCATCTTCGCTCATGCCAAGGAAGTTAGAAATAGCAGCCTGCTGACGGGCACTGATATAGGTCTTGGCATCTGCACAGCCCGCACTCTTGATTTCCTCATCAGTTACAGTAGAGTTTTCAGAGTAAACCTGAACAGTAACAACAGAGTCCAACCACAAAGAAACGCCCTCTTTAGTCTTAACACCGGTCTCAGGAGTCTTGACATCAATCTTGAGCAGTCGCATATTCAGACGGTCAGCTCGCTGAATAACAGGCAGGACGAACACACCACGACCACAGATAACCTTCGGTTTAGACAGTCCAAAGCCAGTCACAACGATTGCTTGAGTCGGAGGAGCCTTCTTATAACAAGTAAACGCAAAGGCGACCAGAAGGATAACAACGACAGGAACTGCAACAAACATTATATTCATGTATTTTTCTCCTTGATTATTTTAAAACAAACTTGGCAAAGCCAAAAAACAACATTATAACAAACAGGGTGAATGCCGCAAATGGTTCTTCCCAGTTGTATCTCATTTATGTAAACCTCTTAAAATTTGACCTCATCGGCACAATCAGGAACCACAGCAGTTTCAATGTTCGGAGCATGGATTTCTGGTCTAAACACCAAATCATCCGTATAGTCAGGCTTTGCATGACGAGGAATGTAATCAGGCATCGTAGTCAGCTTGTCAGTAACCTCGTTAGGAACTTTCTTGAGCGTATCTACGACACTTTCGGCAACCTTCTGCTGTTCCTCTAAAAGCCGGATTTTATAATCCAAATACCAACGTGCCTTCGTCAAATCTTGAAGCTGAGAATTGCCATCTTTGTGACCTGCCCGGCTTAAATACTTACCAACATTCCAAAGATAAGCATCCTTATCCAGTTGCCACTCTCGCAGCACTTTGATTGCCTCATAGGGATTGTCTGCACCGCCATAATGGGCTGGATGGTCTACGTTCTTCTTAATTTCGTCAAGTGTTTGCATCAATAACCTCCTTGTTCTTTTCAATAGGCTTATAAACATCTGCCAGCTTCGGATGACGGCCACAGCAACCACGACCCTCTGGGCAGAACGGATACTTCGGATTAGCCTCACAAGAAGGAACCATCCAGTTTGCTACTTCAGGACAAACCTGTGCAACTTCCTTCTTCATTTCTGTAAACATCTCGCGGATTTCTTTTTGAGCCCTAGAACAAAGTCGAAGATTACTCATCTCAATCAAAGCACGAGCGTTCATCGTAATGTAAAACTCTGTACAGCAAGCATTTGGCAGAACTGCACGGGCGTCTTCGTTTTTGGCGTTGTGATACTTCTTGAGGATCTGATAATCGGTATCAATGTCCGACATCATATTATCGAAAACATCAGCATCTTCACCGGTAAACGGGTTCACATACTTGAATCCATCCTCGCTGCAATAACGCTGGCTGCGGCAGCTCAAGCTAATATGTCGATGACGACTAATCTGTGCCAGAAGTGCTCGACTTACATCTTTGACGTAGAACGTAAAGTTGATGTGTTCAAGCACAGAATAGTGACCACTGGCTTTACATCCCTTGGCGATTTTGTAGTCGTCAGTCATTGAAGAGTCATAACAAATACTCGCAGCTTCCTCCACAATATCTAAAGGGTTCTTATCACTTGTAGGAACAACTCGCTGTGTGTACGCAATCAAATCAACAGTCATTCAACTCTCCTTAATATTCGTCCTGCCAGTTTTCAGGAATCTCGTTCTCGTCAATTACGATACAATTTTTAGGTGCGATATTTGAAGTATACTTTCCATCTTGAACTTTAATCATTACGTTCATAATGGAGACAACTTTATGAATGCTCCAAAGAACTCCGCGACCTTTTCGAGTTCTAGCTCTGAGCACCGTATCGCCAACATGAATCTCTCTATTAAGAATATCGGTTACCATTTAATCCTCCTTTATTTTAGAAGTGCAAACTTAAACCAATCTGGGAAGTTGGATACTGAAATCCCATACTTGATAAGGCAAGACAACAACCACAACGCAATCATGATTCCGACCGCAATAAGATAATCCTTAAAAATCTTAACGAAAGCGACCCACATCTTAATCCTGTCTCTCATTTACCTCACCTCTTTCAATCAACTCATCAACAGTAACCTCTCCACAGAGAACCTGTTTAAGCTGCTCTTCTGACAACTGATATGTAGTCGGCTCTCCACACTCGGTAGGATATCGAGCCAAGGTTCTGTAATATTCTGCAAGGGCTCGTTCCTTACGACCCTGCTCACGATGATCAATACCAATCATATCGCCCCACCTCCTTCCTCAAGTTTTTCGCTCTTACCAGTCACAACATATACATCATCTTCGAGATCTTCTTTCGGAATCATGACAATGTTTAGCATTTTTCTGAATGATTCATTATCAGTTACGATAAAATAGAAAAATTCAGTTTCTGAAACTACTTCGTATATAATTCCTCTTTGAAGCCGAATGACTTCATCTATGCCAACATCGGCATAATAGTCCGTCCTAAAGTACATCCTCATTAGGGCTCCTTGTAGGGTTCCATATCACCCTTCCAAATCTGGAAATAAGGATGTGCGTCAATGCCGTAGACCTGACCCTTCATGCCGGTACTGGTAATCTTGTAAGGCTTTCCGTCCTCAAGGCTATTGATAAAGTCCTGATACTGTGGACTCATCTTAAAGAAATCTTTCTTACCCTGAATCCTCTTTACCTTAATAGTGACCTCATCACCAATCTTGGGTTCCCACTCTTCAACCGGCATTCCAGCCAGAAAGTCGGGACCACCGGCCTTCTTGATTCGCCTGGCGAGGATTCGTGCCTTACGCTGCTCTCTGCGCCGGTCTTCTCGATTCATCGAATTACTCATATTCTGTTCCTTTCAGCTTATCAAAGTAGGGATCGCCGTCTCGCTTCTCTAACAAGTTGAGCTCCCCGGCGGAGCCTACAGAATACAAACGAAAATTTTTAAAAATCTCAGCACCTTTAATAGTGGCTAGAGATGTAATTATGTACAATATATTGTGTTCTTCTGTTCCATCCGTAAGTTGAACTTCAAGTCGTTCTTTCTTTGGGATGGAGATTTTCTGAAAATCGTTCATCGTTAATCCTTCGGCATGGAATACATATCCTGTCCATGTGCATATTCGTCATAAATTTCTGAAATAACGTCATAGCATCTACTTTCGGAGTTATAACTACCTAGGATAATTCCACGCTCACCCATGCCCTGTCTTGCATAAACATTAAGGCTTGCGGTATCAATGATTGCCATACGGTCAAGATTTATAATTTCTCCGCCTTGCGTTAAAAGTAGCATTTTATCGTCCTTTTCTCAAAAATATACAACGCACCATCGTTATATATTTCAGCCGTAACTCACTTCGTTCTTATCGTCTCGGAATCGTACAAACGTCGGGAATTGTAAGGATTCCGCACCGGTCTTCTTATCACAGCTCTTTTCCTTGAACTTTACTTCTACAATCTTGCCGATGTAATCATCAGGATTTTCCCACACAGTAGCTCTCGTAGCGTCATCAAAACCGGAACCAACACGAAGCTCGTTACCCTTGTAATCAACAACCAGAGCGCCCATCGTACCAGCCAGACGGTTCTGACCCTCTTCAATTGCAGTAATACGAAGATCAACAGTGTAGAATCGCTTGATTTTGAGACATCCGTTGTGACGAGCCCGGCGATAAGGGACATCCGTGTTCAACATAAGACCTTCCCAATCGTGCTCGACCGCATAATCAAGCCACTTTGGAATCACGCTTTGGTCTTTTCCTTCATAGACCATGGGAACAATCTCAATATTCTCAAGGTGCTTGCGAGTAATCTCTGCGCGAAGACAATTTAACCCAATACGGCGAATTTTATATGGGATAGTACACTTTCCACGGTCGAACTCTACAACAGGAATCACATCAAAAATCACGAATTTGATTCCAGTCTTGTCTTTGTTGTCAGAATTAAGTAGGCCAGTGCCATAACGAAAAGCTTCTCCGTCTGACATTCCTTCGGGATTCTTATAGATAAGTTCGCCATCAAACACCCAGGCATCTCGCCTTGATGCGTCTCCATCGTATAGAGCAAGCAGGTCATTCTTTATATGGTCGAGTCCCTTAAACTTCTGTGCTTGACGAGAAATAATTTCACCTCTATGCATGGTGCCCCGGTTGCCATTCATCTTCTGGCTCAAACTGAACCAAATGCCATCCTTCAGCTTTACCTTATCAATCGGGTATCCCTGCTGAACCTCCCAGACAGGAATAATCTCTTCGCCGTACACCTTATTGATGGTAGCTGCTTCAACTCCAATCGGCAGGTTCTTAGTGAACAGTCGCTTCAGGAACTCTTCGTACTCAGGGTTTTTATGTAAGTAATTTTGGATTGTTGCGATGGATGCATCAGAGCCAGTGTTGTGACCTTTACCCATTAGATAAAGACATCCACAACTGTAATGCTCAAAATCTAAATCAGGCTTTGCCGCTACCTTCTTGTTGATCTTTGCGTCAGACAGTCCAGTCACAATTGCTGGGTCAAGCAAAAATCTGAAGAAAAACATCAGCTCATCATCTTCGTCGCCAAAATCCTTTCGTGCATCCAGCAAAATGCGGGTCTTGTCCGTCTTCTTCTTTGCTTTCTGCAATGCCTTAACCATCGCATCAAGCTTACCTATGAGCTCTTTATCTGTCATAAAGCCTCCTTGCGTATCCTGTGTTATATAGTTATAGCTAATAAAGAAAGGCTTGTCGTTACGAGCAAGCCATTTCTTTCCCGTATCCTGTATTATATAGTTAAAGAGAGAATTTTAAGCCTCCGGGGTGGAGACTTTTTATAACTATATTATACAGGATATGTACATAATTGTCAATGCTTTTCTGCAAATTCTTTCCGTAAAAATTCCTTCAAGAACGTCCGCTTATATGGAACTCTCGAAGTCTTTACAGCCCGATCAAGAGCATGAGTTTCGGCACAAATCACACAATACTTCTTGGCACGAGTGATGGCCGTATAGAGCCATTCTCTCGTCAACATCAGGTACGCAGAGTTGTCCATGCCAACAATCACATACGGAGCCTCACTGCCCTGCAACTTATGACAACTTAAAGCATAAGCAAGTTCAAGCGTTGCCCAAATGTTATTCCCACCAAAGTAATGAGGAATGAAAATCGTTCCCCACTGGTCAAAATCAACCAGGATAAAACTACTCTCAATCTTTCGGATAATGCCACGGTTTCCGTTGAACACCGGACACTTCTCTTCTTTTTTCTTTGTCTTGAGATTGTATGTGTGAAGCTCATAGTTGTTCTTGTTGATGATGACCTGATCGCCCTCACGCAGAGTATACACCCTATCCTTGCCATCACCATAGATTGTGACCTTTGCTTCTGCTTGACCACGACTCGGATTCACAATTTCCTGAATAGCATTATTGACTTCATAAGTGCAGATACTGCCACGCAGCTTCTGTGGAAGTACAATCTGAATCTTCGCACTATCATTCCCTACCTTATTATATAAGGTACGGTACTGATTGATGATGTGGTTGAATGACTCACTTGCGTCTTTATAGATATCAAGCTCCAAATCACGAAGTTCACCACGAATCTCACTACCAGCCCAGCCATAAGGAACCAATTGCGTAGCGTTACGAACCTTAATGCTCTCCGTGATAATTGCAGACTTGGCTGCCTGACGATGGATCTTAGTCAAACGAGCCACAGGAACAACCTTAGATGCAAGCATATCCTTGAAGATGTTACACATACCGATACTCTCAAGCTGGCCATCATCACCAATCATGATGAATCGCTTGCCAGTTTCGATTGCCTGAATCAAATCGTAAAACAATTGAGCACCAACCATTGAGGTCTCATCCAGAATGATGATGTCCTCATCCAGAGGATTGTCCTTATCGTGAACAAACCCACCGTTCTCGATGTCATATCCAAGGAGACGATGAATCGTCTTTCCATCCTGACCAGTAATCTCCTGCATACGAGCGGCAGCACGGCCAGAGAGTGCAGTCTGTGCAAAAGACTTACCACGAAGAACTTTTAAGACACCAGCGACAACGGTACTTTTGCCAGTTCCGCCGTAGCCTGTTAAGATACAGACGTTGCTAGAGCATACCTTTTTAATGGCATCTCTCTGTTCTTCGGTATACTTGATGCCAAGCGCATTTTCGGCCTCATTGATTGCTGCATCCATATTTTGACCAATCGGCTCAACAGGAGCATCCGCCAGACGCTTGATTTCCTTCGCAATACTATCTTCCAGATTCCACACTCTAGTTAGAGCAAATTCCTGACGGTCATCGCTCCACCAAAGTGTTTCACGTACATCATGCAGATGAAAAAGTGCCCTCTTGATGACCTCTTGATCTCCCTCGTCCAATTCAAGTTCCTTGATACAGCTATTGATTGTCTGGTTTGCCGAGATAATAGAGTTACCTTCTTCAGCACGGTCGGCAAGAAAATGCATGACGTAGGCTTCGATTCTGAATTGCGAATTGTGCTTTAAGCCCATATTTAAAGCAAGAGCGTCAGCTTTTTTCCAGCCGATGCCATACGCATCATCAATCAAGACATAAGGATTCTCCTCAATCTTTTTTACCAGAATGTCTGCACCGTGATACTGACGAACAAGCTTTTCAATAGCACTAGGGGTCAGACCGTACTCAATTAGCTTTGTGTACGCCTCACTGTTATCAATGTTGTTTTCAAAAGAGTCAATAATCTTTTGTGCTCGACCTTCCGTAATACCGTTAACAGTACAAAGAGACTTGATGTCACCATTCTTGATGATTTCATACGGATTCTTGAATGCTTCATAAAGCATCTCAAACTGATGGTCGGTCAAGATAAAACGGAGAAAGCTTTTTTGTTCTTCCGGGTCAGTAATCTCTTGAAACTCATTCATATAGATGATTCTATACTGATCACCAAACTTTTCATGATGAACATATTCACCACAGAACGAATAAGTTTTATTCATATCGAGGCTAGGAACGTTGCCTTTTAGCCGTAGGTCGCTGTATCGGCTCATAATAGGATGTCCCTGCTTGACTTTTACCACCTCGGCAGAGAAAGTGGCGAAGCCGCCGGGCTCCACCTCCCTCCCATCTTTCGGATAAAAGACTCGTTTTATCCTGATGTAGCAACGAATCATATTTTCATTAAATTTCTTATCTGCCACTTTATAACCCTCTTATTATGCACCTAATCTAAATTCTGTCAGTCCTCCGCACATTCTGCAATAAAACCATTTTGTGGTACGCTCGCATTGTTCTGCGCAGTCAAACTTCCACTTCTGAACTTTTCTAACGACGCAACAATTCGTACAATGTATCTTAATTACAGTTTTATCTTTGTACCAATCAATTTTAAACATAGGAAGCTCACAAAGAACCTCTCCGTCAATAGTATATAAAATACCATTCATTACTTTATCTCTCTATCATGCAGCCACTGTTTGTAAGGCTTCATCTTCTCAACAATGTACGAATTTTCTTTTCTCTTGCAAAGGATTGCAAGATCGCTGCCCTTTGAAATTAGACTTGAATATCGTGCATACTGAGATGCCCAACAAATCATTTCAACAATACCACCTGTCGTGTAAACATGTAAGTATGCAAACTGGTTACCACGTTTATCCTTCTTTTTTTGGATGTCTACGATGACACAAATAGCAGTTGCCTCACCGCCATCCTCTACAGTATCAAGCCCAGCATCAATATAGGTACAAGCATCCTTAATGGGATTGCTAGTCAAGAACATTGAAAGGGTTTCAAATTCCCACATGTGCTCGTCTTGCATATACTTTTCAGCAAACGCCTGCATAAAGGCATTCCGCTTCTTGTCTTTTTCCTTCTTTCGGTTCTCTGCATCTGCCTCCCAGCGCACCCTTCTTGCCTTATTATATAAAGCAAGTCTAGTAGACTTATCTTTAATATAATTTGTGTCAATGCCATATTCGTCTTTAAGAACAGAGATTTTGGGAAGGGATGCCATCTCATGGAATCCTTTCTCTTTATACTCATTTTCAAAAACCATATTTGCAAAAGTGATTAAGATTTTTTTCTTATCCTTTGTCGGGATAGCGCCAGCCTTAATCAACTTGACAACATTTGAGGTTCCAATCTTACCACCGTTTGCTCTCTGAACAAAGTCTGCCAGTCCAGAATATGGACGGTCTGCAATCACTCCTGAAGCGACACTCTCACCCATTCCCTTAATGGCTTTCAAACCAAACAGGATTGTGTGCTTTTCCGCATCAGCCTTAAATTCCATATCAGACTTGTTGACACTTGGAGGAAGGACACGAATATGTAGACGGTCGCATTCGTTGATAAACACACCCATTTTGCCAGAATCATCTTCCTTGGTAATCATACACGCAGCCATGAAATACTCAGTATAATGAGTTTTCAGGTAAGCCGTCAGGTAAGAAAGAAGTCCATACGCAACTGCGTGGCCTCTATTAAAGGAATAAGAAGCCTGCTTCAAGATTAGTGCCCACATCTCAGAAATCTGGTAATCATTCCATCCTTTCTTGTGAAGACCATCTCGGAACTGAACTTCCAAGGATGCCATAACATCTTTCTTTTTCTTGCCGATAGCACGACGAGCATTGTCAACCTCAGTTTCAGGGAATCCTGCATAACGAAATACTGCCAGAGCCTGTTCCTGATAAAGAAGAATGTACTGAGTCTTGGCAAAAAGCTGTTTGATGTCAGGATGAAGTAGTTTGATAGTCTCTGGATGAAGCTTATTGGAACAATACGTCGGGAAGCTGTCCTTAGTGCCAGGGCGGTTTGCTGCATTCACAACAATGATATCCTCGGCGTTGTCACATTTTGCTTCAACACACATCTTTCGAGCTTCAGCAGACTCCATCTGAAAAATACCAATTGTGTGTCCAGACTTATAAACTGCGTCGTAGACCGCCTTATCGTTTAGGTCGAGATGGTTGATGTCAACATCCTTCCAAGTTAGACCGGCCATCTTTAATGTGTCATCAATCGTGTCCAAATTTTCAAGACCAAGAAAATCCATCTTGACCAATGATAAGTCGTCCATTGCATTGTGCATTTCAAGCTGACACATCTGATTTCCTTCTCTATCCATACAGAGAGGACAATATTCAATGACAGGCTTAGGTGTAATCAAAGTTCCTGCAGCATGGCGACCCATACTTTTCGGTAACCCTTCAAGCCGCATAACGTACTTAAACCATAGAGGGAACTTATCATACACATTAGAAAGCTGCTCGCTCTTTCCAAGAATGTCCTTCAATAGAACTTCCTTCTCAACTTCTTCTCCGAGATCATCCAATGTTTTCACGGTCGGAATCAACTTAGCAACTTCATTTCGCAATTCATACGGAATCTGCATATAATATGGGCTTTCTGGATCTTCGTTCAGTACCTTTCCAATATCCTTAATGGCAACCTTGGTAGACAGAGAATTAAAAGTTGCGATTGGTGCTACACTCTCTTTTCCAAAAAGCTCTTCTGCAATAGAAACAAGTTCTTTGCGACGACGACGGCTAATATCAAAGTCGAAGTCCGCGAGACTCTTACGACCCTTATTTGCAAAACGAGAGAAGTCAAGATCCCAACGAACAGAATCAATCTGCGTAACGTTTAGCATAAATAGACATAGACAGTTTGCACCAGAACCACGAGAATAGCCACGAGGGATACCTCGTTCATCGGCCACCTTACAAAGCATATACAGCATGATGAAATAGTCGATGTAGTCAACATATTCCAAAACGTCAAGCTCCATCTCAATTCTGTCCCGCCTGGTTTGCTGTTCTTCTTTACTCATCCATCCGAATTTTTCATCAAAAGTAGAATAAACGAGGTAACGCAGGTAATCCAGATGCGAATCAAATTTACCTTCAATTTTTACTTCTGGCATCTGGTTTGGCTGGCCAAGGCCAATATCAATATCGTCAACCATATCTGCAATTTTCACAGACATTGAGCAACCTTCTCGGATGAAGTCTTCATTAAACTGCTTTGAAAGTGTTCTTAGCACATCGTCTTCGGTCTGAAGATAACAGTCAACATAACTTTCTCCAACTTCTCGTCCTTCTCCAATTTCTACAAAAACTGAATGTGCATCAACATCTTCCTTGGAAAGCATATGAGCATCGGTTGTAATGGTATACGGAAGATTGTACTTTTTGATAAAAGCTGCAATTTTGGCATTAGCTTCAGCCTGATCTGGCGTATCATGAGACTGAACTTCCATAAACACGTCATCAAAGATCCATTTCAGTTTGTTCCATAACTGCCATGCCTCAGTCTCGTTCCCATCAACAAGCAATCTACTCATTCGACCAACTTGACAGGCCGTAAGACAGATGATACCTTTACCCCACTCGTTCTGTTCAATGATATTCAAAGAAGTTCGAGGCTTTTTATACATGCCATCAACGCAAGCATTTGAAACAACCTTAAATAGATTTTTTAAACCGGTCTCGTTCTTCGCTAGTAAAACAAGATGGTAACGAGGTTGTTTATAGTCTTTTGTGTCGGCTTTCTCTGCCTGATTATCTACTTCATAGACTTCACAGCCGATGATAGGCTTAATACCTGCTTCCTTGCAAGCCTTAACTTGGTCAACAAAAGAGTGCATTTTTCCGTGGTCTGTAACCGCGATTGCTTTCTGGCCGTTTTCTTTGGCAAAGTTTACAAGTTCCTTGACGGTAAGAATAGAGTCAAGTAACGAACCCTGCGCTGTATGTACATGAAGATTTACAAAATTATCTGACATCTATTCTCCTTCCACCATTAAAACTGGTTGCGTTCCTTCAGACGCTTAATCCAGCGCTTGCGCTTCTCGTTAGCAATCTCATTCGCTTTCGATGTAAACGCCAAGATACAATCCTCGTCATCATCATAGTATGCGTAGATACAGTTCAGCACATCCCCAAATTCTTCTACGAGATTTTCATAAGCCTCTTTAATGCTTACCGGCGTAGGATTCTTCATGTCAATTGCACGATAAAACTTTATTGCAGCTTTCGACAACTCAGAACCTTCCTCACCCATCTGAATGAGAATTTCCTTGCCGTCAATATAATCAAGCACTCGTAAATTTTTATCTTTAATCATTCTGTCTGCTCCTTATCTTCGATTGACACTCTCAAAGTTACAGTCTTACCGTCTTTTGTTGTCCATGTGTATCCACCAAAAGTTCTGTTGTTGAACTGAGCTTCAGAAAGAAGCCAATCACGAACTGCCTCAATAGCTTCATCTGTGACACGAGTTTTATCTTTCCACTCGGTTCCATTCTTTTTAACAGTTCCTGCGTAAATACCAAACATACCACAGCTCACATGATATTCACTCATCACTCTTCACCTTATCTCCAAACTTAATAATATCGTCGAAAAGCATCGCATAGTCATCGGTGTACTTGTTACCATGGAAATGGCCGAAGTACCAGAATGGTTTACAATCGTTGGGATAACATTCGTATATATTATCAAAGAATATTTCAGTTGACTGGTCTACTGTGCTTTGGTCAATACCACCGATAAACAATTCAGTTGGAATGAACCGGAATGGGCAGGTATGCGTGAGCATAACATCAATATCATCGATTTGAGGGTCATGTGTAATATTCCAGATCTTTTTCTTAGTCTTCTCATTCGGCTGTTCATTCGGCCACCAATTATATCCACACTCTAGTCGATAATACTTATCCACAGAATAGGCTCCTCCACAAACAAGACAGTTCAACATCTCTACACCGGAAAGAATCCGGTAAGCCTCACCATCAATAGCAAAATACTGATTGGGATAATGTGAGTCATGCCACACCTTACCACAAATATCTCCACTGATTTTCTTTGCCCTATAACCATCCTTATAAGACGGGCGGCGCTCGTGGTTGCCATGAATACAAAACAGATTCGCAGGAATATCTGCGGCGATAGTCTTGATACTCCACTCACGAGGATCATCCTTACCATAGTAGTTCAAACCAACATCGCCAAGACAGATAATCCAATCATTCTTTCCAAGATTGTGTTCATGGCAAAACTTTTCCAATTCTAAAAACCGATTAAAATCACCATGGATATCACCTGTAATGTAAACAGCCATTTAATCCACCTCAACAAGACAACCATTCTTTACTTTTACAGCCTTATCATCCCAATATTCATCAGCTCCAACCTTTCTAGGAGCAGTGCCAAAATGCTCTTTCCACTCAGGAAGGCTCTCGTTGATTGCATCAAACTGAATACCCCAGTCAAAGCAAGCCTCCATTGCATCATACAAAAGCTTTCCTTCCCGGCAAGTCCAGAGAATCAACCCAGCACCGTGCTTCTGTTCCTGGATTGCTTGATAAATGATATTCCAGTTTGGCTCACCGATATCAGGATAATTATTCTCACAGAGAGTGCCATCAAAGTCGATGGCGATAGCACGCTTCCGATTTGCCATATCAAATCACCTCAAAATCAACAATTTGTGCTTGTGGTGTCACCTTGTTTCCGTATTGATTTAAGGATAACCGGCACACAGCATTAATGTACTTTTCTTCCTGATCACCATAGAAGTCATTGTTAATCCAGCCAATCATCCGGCCATTATCCGTAAAGCACACAAAATCAATGCCTTTTTCTTCATCAGAATACTTCCACATATTGCCGTTCTTGCCCATCGGAGCACACCCACTATGAATCAGCGGAATGTTTTTAATGTAGAAATATGGCTCGGAGATTCCCTGTGCCCAGATTTTATGCATCTCGTACATGGTCTTCGGCAATGCAACAGTCAATTTGTCGTAGTCAAAATCAAAATCAACTACGATTGCCTTACTCATTGCGACATCTTTAAGCAGCTCATTACAATCCGCAATAGCCTTTGGTACGTTTTTTTTCTTGATTTTTACGCCAGCGGCATTATCATGACCAAGAACCGACTCAAAATCTCCGGTACTCATTAAAAACTCCTTTAGACTTTCAATCGGAGAACCATCAGGATTTCTCATTGAACCACCAAAATACTCTTGATTTTCGTCTGGTTCTTCAGGGCAGGCCATCTCTCGAAGTAGTACGCAAGGCTTACCATACATTTCAGCCAGCTTGATTGCTACAACGCCAGTCAAATTACTGTCCAGAATGCCAGTGGAATTACAAAATAAAACTTTACTTCTATCCGCTCCATACTTAGAAATCCAGTTTTGAAGTTCCGCAACAGCCTTATCCTTAGTCTTGTTTTGCTGATACTTGCAAGACGAACACTCACGAGCCACATGCTGCGCCAGAGTCTCATCAATCGTGATACCAGCATTCTTACCACGAGTCGGAGTGTACTGGAACGTCTGTTCCTCACCGACCATCGCACGGAACATCCGCTTCTTCTGTTCGGATGAGCCAACACGAATCAGTGCGTTCATCATCGGAACGATGTAGAACTGAACATCATTGATAGTCGGGTCACCCTTGATGTTGAAGCTATTCGCCTCAACCAAAGCACAAATCATCGGATTTACAATTCGTGCTAGACCTTTTGTACAAAGACGTTTCGTCTCATGCGAGTGCATATCCATGACATCACCAATATTTCCGACTGCTACAAGATCAAGATACCGGTCTGCAATATCAGTCCAATTATCCTCATCAACAGCCTGAAGGAACTTATATACCACGCCAGCACCAGACAGTTCCTTGTTAGGATATGTACCATTCTGGTTATTAACGATTACTGCGTAAGGATTCTCTCTGTCGCAGATGTGATGGTCAAGAATCAGAATATCGATGCCCTTATCACGAAGTTCCTTACACTGTTCAACATCGTTGCTGCCAGCGTCAGGAATAATCAACAAGGTAGTTTCAGGTGGGACCTCAATTTCTTTAGAGAGTCCATGCTCTTTTCCACTATGATGCAGAACATTGATTTTTCCAAAATAACCAATCGTCTTCAAATACTGAAACATCATTGAAGCACTTGTGAATCCATCTACATCACAGTCTACAAGGATAGAGATAATAGACTTGTTCCAGATATGTTTGTTCAACAGCCTGACAGCATCTTCCATGTTGTCTAGTTCCCACGGAGAATTCAGACAAGAATCATCTAGGTTCATGTAGGTCTTATAATCCTCAACCCCTCTGTTCTCCATAATCGTTCCAATCGGGTCTGATAGGTCGTTCCTACTCCCCTTCCAGAGTTTTACATTCATTTAATTCTCCTAACACAGTTCTCAATCAATGCCTTAAATTTTTCAGGATTATCAGTCGGGGCTTCCTTTTCATCCAGAATCCCTTTATCATCTACTACAGCATACACACTTACGCCATCGACAAATCGATTGGCGAGAACCATAAGCTCACTAAGCTGAACGTCTTTATCAAAAACAAAACAAATATCAACGCAAAGACGTGTTAAAATTTCAATCTGATTCTGTGAAACCTTCTTACCGCCAGTCGCTACACAGTTGTAAACATCCATGTTCCACATCTGCATGACAGACTTTTCAGCTTCACCAACATATACCAGACCTTCATTCTTAATGTACAGCTCTGTCTTATACAGGCCATACAGAATACGGTTTCTGGCACACGGCTCAAGATACAGATACTTTAATTCACCTTCAGGCGGCTTACCAAAGTATCTTCCCTTTACACCAACCAGAGTACCAATTTCATCTCTGATTGGAATCGTGATTCTATTTGTCAGTTCATCAAAGCCAATCTCAAACTCCTGCTGCGTCTTATAAGATATCCCATCGTCAGCAAAAATCTGGTTCACATAAGGTTTGTAATAACCGAGGATGGCTTCGGAGATGGGGACTATCGGACGGTCATCCTCGTGTTCTTCACCTTCATTTTGCATGGCAATGAGCTCTTTTAGAATCAACATACTTTTAGGAAGATCTTCCTCGAAGTTGTGATAGTAATCAAGTCCAACCCATTCGCAGATTTGCTTAATAGCTTTTGGGAAAGACAGTTCCAGAAAAAACTGGACGACAGAAATCAAATCATAACTGGTCTTTCCATTGGCAATATCTCGTGTGTAATCTACCGCAGTAAGATTTTCATTCTCGTAAATACAGAGTGCCGTTCTATTGTCACCATCTGGGTTTGCACACTGGTAATAACCAGCTTTATGACTGATATGATGGCAACCAAGTTCCTCTAAAATCGGTTCAATCTGTTGTTCTTCAAGAATGTAATTTTTCAGATCTGCGATATTTACCATTGTAGTTCCTTACTTTCTGGTGCAGACACCGACCTCTTTCCAGACATTCTGGTTCAAATTCACTTCAAACATGATTTTTTTCTTCTCGCCAAAACGGTTCTTGTCGATGTTTCCAACATAATACCGTTTATCTGGATTTAGCCGATGAGCACAATCACCGCCCCACTCAGGGTCATGAGAGATGTATTGATACTTTACGAACTTATCTTTTGGAATCTCCTTGAACAGAACCATCGTCCAAGCAACATGCTTAATCATTTTTGACTCAGCAATGTTGTTTGAATTCAGCTCATCAGGAAGATACTCATGAGCGTTTTCGGCCAACTGGATACTGCCATAGATAAAGATCTTCAGGTTTTTTGCAATCTCTTCAAGCTCTGTAGCTGTGACTTTAAACGCTGCCCATTCACCAATCGATGCAATGTCGTTCTTTAGAGTATCGTAAAACACATACTTAACTCCCTGAGTGAGAGCTGCCTTCTGGATTTCAAATCGTAGTGACTTGTCACTATAATCAGCAGAAACATCTTTTGCGATAATCAAGCCTTGTGATTCGCTCTCAATCCACTGGCAAACATCAAGCACATTGCGGTACTCTTCGCTTTCTTCGTAGACACGGGCGGTAAACTCATCAATGCTTTCTATGTATTCTCCGTCTTCGTTTTGCTTTCGGAAGATAAAGTTTCCATTTGCATCCCGGTACATTCCAAGGGTGATTTCTCGTTCATCCTTGTGGAAACGATGACCATGCAACTCTTGAAACTCAGGATTATTGATGGCGGTGACCAATAAGCAATACCGAACTGACTCAAGATCCATCTCATTCAGCAGCAGAAGAGCTTTTTGCTTTTGAACCAATGTGACGTAAGCAACAATCGCCATCATGTATCTAGTTTTACCAGCGTTAGATGGCATACCATTGAACATCACAGTGCCCAGCTTCAATCCTCGGAACAAATCATTCATGATAGGATACTGGAACGGCAAGCCCATATCAGGAACACTCAGACGTTCATTGACCATTGGCAACAGACCATTATTCAAAATCTCAGCATCATCGTTTGTAATGATAACCGTGTTGATCTTGTCGGCCTTGCCACGAATCAATTTGTAAATGTCCTGAGCACCAAACATTTCAAACTGTCGATGCTTCAAGATTCCTTCAATGTTAAATCCGTTTCTCTGGTACTCACGAAGTAGCGAATATTTCTTCAGGATATTGAAGTATCCCTTGATATCATCGTCATTCGCAAGGCTCATGTAGTATTCAATGGTTGACCAGCCCTTCAGCCGCTTGTATTGGGACAATCTGGACTCGTCTTCAGCCATAAACGTTAAAACAGACGTTTTATTAAATTCTTGAGTCCGAGTTTCATAAATAATTAACGCTGCATCGTAGAAAAATTTTGTTGCTTCATCGGCAAAATCGTACTTGCTCTTGACATAATGCCCATACTCGACCAAATAGTCAGGATGCTTGTAAATTGCGCCAACAAATAGAATTTCGTTCGGGATATTTGAAATGAGTTCCACTCATCCACCTCCTCTATATTTTTTAATATTGAATTTTGTTGTTTGGATACAGTTCATTAAACATATCGAAAACTTTTCTCAGTCCAAGACCTTCTTTGCTTGGCACCCAGATTTTCTTCGGGTTCCAATTCTTCCATACGCCATCATACTCTGGTGCAGTTGCATCATACTTTGGATTGTCTACCCATTGACCACCGTTCATACTATACTCGTACTTCTTTGGGTCAAGTTCGGCAAGCGTCAGGAATCTATTGTCATTCTTGTTGTGAGCTCCAAATCCACATAACGTGCATCCGGTACGATCACATCCAGTACAGCACAATGGCGCATCCGGCTTGTCATTTACATGAACAATATCACCGTAAACATCTGCAATTTGAATTCCTGACTGTTTGATGAAAGTGAGCACGTCCTGTTCAGTCCAAAAACTCATAGGCTGACTTGTTGGAGACTTGCTATCAAAAGCATTACACCCATGTCAAATCCAAGCTTGCTTGCGAACACGACTTTCATCAGTCAACGTTCCAATAATAGGTTTACGCTTGGTTGCCCTTGCGTACTTCTTCATCGGACTTTTTTTCATAACTGAACAGCAGTAATGAGAAATTGCAAACGGAAGTTCTTGTGTTGCTGGCAACCATTTTTCCTTATTGAACATGGATTTTGTTCCAGCCTGCATTTCAGCTCCCGGTTCATTACCAAGTAGAATCGTCCGTCTATTTCCCTGAAAGACTCCTGTTTCATCGTAGAGCCACGGGTTGCTAAAGACACCTCCCGGACAGTTCGTCCTTAAACCAAGAAGTTCCTGTCTTTTCCTGAGAGTTGTTCTTACTCTCTCTCTCATGGTGGCTGCGCCGCTATTTCTGATTCGTCTAGCGTAATAAATCGCTTCTGCCACTTCTTTAGAGATAAGAGGATAACCATATGTAGAGACCACATCACTAAAACCCATCTTGGGATAAACAAAAACCGCATCTGCGTCTCGTGCAAATTTCTGGATTGACGAGTATTCCAAACCAGTATTGCTAAACACAAGTGGGACATCTGGGAACAACTGCTTTGTTAGATGAGCAAGTACAGTAGAATCCTTACCACCAGAGAAGCTAACATACACACCACCGTCGTAATGCATATACCATTCTTGAATGCGGTTTTGAGTGATCTGAATCTTTCGCTCGAGAGGAAGTGCCTGAAGCTCCTTCAATCTTTGAGCATCGTGAACTGTATTATCCATTTACCAACCTCTTTTATATCTCATCGAGAATTGCATTTATATCAATTTCGTTCTCGTTTTTGCTCTGTTTTGGTACTGTTTTCATTCGTTTCAGTACCGTTTCAGTCAGGTTTTCCTTCGTTTTGCTTTCGCTTTCACGGCGAATCGAAGCTAGTCTTTCTTTCCGTTCAAGATAACTAGGATACTGAGCCAGCAAAACAGCCAAATCGTAATTCCATCGCTGGCTCATATCGCAACCCTTAGCTTCTTTTTCGGCAATTATCTTATCTAGTCGGGGTTTCGCTAGAACCCACATATCGTAAAGTTCTAGTGGAGGAATAGAACCTCTATATTTGTAATAATTGCCGGAAATCAACTGCGTAAGTTTCGAGTAGAAGCTACCCGGAACAACCGCTGGGGCGTATGTATCTCGAATATGGTCGAAAAGAATCTTTTTTTCTTCCTGTTTGATATGTGCAAGCTCACGATTGTGGTCTTGTTCTCTCTTTTTGGAAAGAAGATCATCGACCTTTTTGTCCGTAGTGTCTTTCACTTTGTCAAAAAATGCCCTTAGCAGGTCATCTGTCCAAGGGCGTTTTTGATTTTTCTTTTTTTCTACAAAGCAATCCTTATGGCAAAAGCCAGTCTTGTCGTAGAAAAAAGCACTACGGTCTCGCTCGATGAAAATGTTCTTCCCGCAAATTTTGCATTTACGGGTTAGTTCCATTAAGCCAGTTCCTTCTCCATGACTGCGGCGACCTTCTTCAGTTCCTCGATATCAGTCATAGAACGGAACGCGGTAGACAGGCCAGCCGCCTTAACAGCCTTCTGTGCAGCACTCTTCTTTACAGGAGAAGCGGAAGCAATCAGGTCATTCAGCTTTGCTTTAATGTCATTGATGGTAAGTTCACCACTCTCAGAGCTAGTTTCTGTAGGAGTCTCATCACTAACGTCCTCTTCATCGAGGCCAAGGTCACGAGCGTTCAGCTTAACCTCAGTCTTAACAGCATCGTTTAAACCATTCTTAATGACGACATTCTTATTCTTTGCAGTTGCATTAAGCAAATCCTGATACTCAAAAATAGTCGGGTCTTCAACATCATCGCCAGCTTCATGGACCCCAGTGCGATCTTTCTCAAAGAAAGCATGAACGGTCTTATATTCATCGTTATTGCGATACATACGAATAACGGTATCGACATTGTATTCCTGACCAGCAAAACCATCAGGGAGTTTACGGCCAGTCGCAATACTGACCGACTTACCATCCACAATCTTATTTTCTTTCTCGTCCTTCTCGCGGCAGATAACAATATAGTTCACACCGGAAGCATTCAAATCCAGAATCAAAGACTGACCCTTGAAGTTCAAGGTGCCCCAATCTCTCTGTTCCATGCCAGCACCTTCAACCTTAACGAACTTTTCTTCGCCAGTTGCACCAGAAAGGTTCGCACGAAAACGTGCTCGTCTCTGCGAGAAAGAAATGAGTCCTTGCTGGGCTGTCATTTTAAGAACGGATGCCGAATCAATAACGAGAGCATCGGCACGGAATGGTAAACCATAACCGTCCAGAATCACATTTCCATCATCGTCCTCGAAGTCATCGTTATTAGTAATAGTACGAATAACATCCTGGACTTCAGCCAGAGACTGAGTAGACGCAATCATCACATTTTCAGGGTTAATACCATCAGCTGCCAGATTCTTAACGTAGTTATCAATAGAACCCGTCTCGGTATCAACGTAAAAAACACGGAAATCCGTTCCATCAGAACGTTTCAAGCCAGCGATAAAACCTGCATATGTTGATTTGCCCGAAAATTGAGGACCATAGACCAACATTCTCAGCTTTGCACGAGTTTCAGAAGCCTTACGAATTTTCATATATGTAAATTCCTCCGTTTTTATCAAAATTATTTATCGTACTTACGATATTTATTTTGACGTAAATACGATAAAACTTTTCTTTTATTGGTATCCTGTGTTACTTAGTTAAAGGCAAAAAATTTTTAGCCCCAGTTGATATCTTCCTCATCTTCAGGAGTTGCAGTAGACTTGTTAGAACCACCCCACCAAGAAGTGTCGTTCTCAGCAGCCTTGCCGTCGAAGTCCTTCTTGGCCTGAGTATTAGCTGCAATCTTTGCCCGTGCCTCGGAGATATTGTCCTCAGTGTAAGTGGGCTTCGCGTCCTTGTCGCCGGGATTTGGATCAAAGGAATCAGGATTAACACCCTCGATATACAGCTTACGGACTGCCGGAGTATTCTGACGCTTCATCTTGTTGGGACCACCCCAGATGTTCTCGGTCTCAACTTCCTCAACCTTCTGCTGATTGACGATAGGACCAAAACACTCGAAGCTAGTATAGGGCTTCAAACGCTTACGAATAGAGTCGGCCAGAACCTTATTCTGAGCGTTTGCCTTATAATCAATGAAGAATTCTGCGTCCTCGATGGTGTTGTAGTTCACAATCTTGGCATCGACAACTACTTCATCGTCCTCATCGCTCTTACGGCAACCAGTGTACACAATGGTCTGAGTAAACAAAGCCAGCTCCTCAAAACCCTCTGCATCGAAGTCGATTTCCTTAGAGCTCAGAGAAACCTGAGTAGGAACAAAGCGAATCTGGTGCTTGCCGTTATAGGTGCTGTACTCGATATTGCCACGGACATACACATTGTCACCGTCATGCAGGTTCTCGGAGATCTCCTTGGCTGCATCGAAGTCGGTCAGAGTCTTGTTGTCATTGACGACCTTACCAGACTCATTCGTCTTCTTAGTAACACCGACCTTAACGCCAATCATGTCGTAGCCTTCCGGTGCAACATAAGTCAGACGATCCTTCCAAGCGACTTCCTTCTTATCCTTCTCGATGCCCTTGTCCTTATCGGCACGGCGGAAGAAGTAAACCTTATCACGAGGCATACCAGCCAGATCAACATAGAAAGTGTTTTCATTGGAAGTCTGAACGCCAAAGCTCAGGACACGGCGCATAGCACCACTCTTAGTCTCCTTCTCGTTATAGAAGTTACTACGCTGGGTACCGGTGACCTTACCAGCCATCTCAAAAGAACCACGGGTCTGAGGAAGATTAAAAATTCTATCTGCCATATCAAGTCTCCTTTATGTAATTTTGTTTCATCGGTAATCACTTATGTTTCTTTTTATTGTCTCGAATCAATTCATGCACTATTCATTTTATATATTATCCTCCGTCTGTCTTATTGATGGCTTATATTTCATACGGCACTCGCCGTTAGAAATCGTCCTTTAAGGGATTATGTACAAACATTGCGCCGAGCACTACTGAGAGCCGTTCTGAACACTCAGGACACAAATCAAAACTCAAAAGCGAACCATCAAGTTGGCTACCATAAGAATATTGATGCTCAAAACTGATTCCCTGCTCGCTACCTATCGGCTTGATTTCACGACCACACCAGTTACATATTTTCTTACATGTGTTCATACGGCATCACCCCATTTTTAATATTCTCTATCATGGAACATCTTAGATTGAACACGAGTCAGTCTGTTGCTCCGGCCATACTTAGGTTTGAATGCGGATTGTAGCTTATTGTTTGCGTATTCGAGGTCACTCTCCAGAATCTTAGCAGCTTCTTCAATGTAATCTCGAATGGCACAATATTGATCGCTGTTGATACAATGCGTCTTTAGATAATCAAGCATATCAACTGCCTGATTTTTCAAAAGAAGAGTATCTTCAAGCTGGGTCTTACGCCGTTGGAAGAAATCTATATTCAACCCTGTACCTCCTCGTTCTGTAGTTTTTCAAGCATTGGACGAATCGTTCTTTCCCAACGCCTTACAAATCGCCAATCAAGTGATTGACCGCATCGTGGACAGAAGTTATCAAAATTTGATAGTATGTAATAACAAACCGGACACTCATAACGCCCATAAATGTCATCATGAAGAGGCTCTTTGTAATCCATCCTAAACTCATAAAGTTCTGCTTTTGAAAGAATGATTTCGAGAGCCTTCGTTAAATGTTCACGAGGACACCACTTTCCACCTTCTTTGCCAAGACGGATTTGTTTTTCTACAATCTCTCGTGCTTGGTCGAAAGTCATGTTCTCAATCTCTTTTTTCTTTGCATGGAGCCAATCTTTCATAACACACCACTTTCAGCACATGCATAGTTGTGCTTTGCATTCTTATCTATCTACACGCCCCAATCCATCTTGTGATGACACTCTGGACACTTCGGTTCAAGCTTTTCTATCTTCGTCACACAGAACGGACAGAGATATGTACTCTTTTCCTTTTGAAAGATAGGACTTGCCGGAAGGCTCAAGGAACCGGAATCAATGGTTACATTGATAGGAATTTTGCTGTTCATCGTGTCACCTCTTATTTGAATTAGCCTTTTATAAGATTTAGTCTTCTGGAAAATGCTTCTTTGTCACCGCAACACAAAACGGTTCAATTTCAGATCCCCAGATAGCAGTACCATCACCATACGTACTTTCAAAGACAAGCGGAAAGCCACCGATTCCATCGAAAAGACTGCCAAGCGTAGGATTTTCACCAATATACGGTTTCATCTTCTGGCAAATCCAATACCACTGAGGCAAAGCAATCGAATTGCCGAGCGCCTTGTACCGAGGAGAATCGGCTGGCTTGTGCTTTTTACCATTCTCGTCAACCCACTCGCCAATATCGGTCCATCCATCAGGAAAACCCTGTAACCGTTCACACTCGACAGGAGTCAAGCGGCGAACAATCCAATTGAGAACACATCCAGTAGTAAATCCAGGCCGCGTACCATTGCAAAGCGTAGTAGCCACTTCATCGTAGCATTTCGTATTTTCTGCTCTAAATCCAAGTGGAAATCCAGCACATTTCACTTCTTTCTCTTCAACTACAAGATCAGTTGCATCTTTATAATCACGAGATTTCATTGTGCTGGCCTGTTCGCTTTCCTTATATTCACCAATACGCTGCATAGCAAAGGCTTTCTTTTCAGCGACAAGCGGCATATTATTACCACCAGTCCCCCATTGAGCTGTACAAGCTGGGCTTGTATTACCTTGCTGAGTGTATCGAGCATCCTGACTATGGCTTTCAAATACCGCTGTGGAAATATTTTGTTTTAAATTATGTAAACTGGTTTCTTTTTCCAATCCGTTCCCTCCTTAATGCTTTACACAGAACAAAGTCTGATCTTGCAAAGTGGAGAGAGTCGCACTCAATTCATTCTGCACGAGTGCTTCTTTGCCCCCCTGCGCAACCAGAACGAATCTTCAAAGTGTAGGATCTTTCATCTCCCACCAATGAATCATCTCCTGCAGTGCATCCTTCAGAAGGTCGGGCAATGGTTTTCCACGTCTTGACGCTCTTATCAAGATCCCCTGACACGCCCGTTTGCTCAAATAATACTTTTCCGGCACATTGTCCTCTAAGGTCCATGACAAGCGCGAGACGTTTTCTACGCTGGGGAACACCCCAACCACTAGCGTCGAATAATCTCCACGCCAAGGACCATCCGTTTCCGGCGATTGCTCCAGCTTTTGCCCACTTACATTCTCTTCCCGAAGGTCGAGGAACTGAAACACTTGGTTCGACAATGCGTGCAAATTCTTCCAAGACACATCTAAAGTCTTCTCCTTTGTTGGAAGAGAAGGCTCCTGGGACGTTTTCCCAGATTGCAAATTTTGGATATTCTCCATTGGTGGTATCCCTCATTTCTTTTATCACACGAATCATTTCCATAAACAGACCAGACCGTTCTCCAGCCAAACCTGCCCGCTTACCGGCAATAGAAAGATCTTGGCTAACAAGGTGAACCACCAGTGATACACGAGACAGGTTCAATCTTAGAACCATCAATCTCGCAAATACTTCCATAATGTTTCACCAAACCACCTCCTTTTCGTATCCTGTGTTATATAGCTAAATCTCAGAAAATAAGCGAAAAAATAATAGACGTATCAACGTCATATTATTTCAACGCTTATAAAACAAAAGTTCTAGCAGATTTTTATGTATACCCTATCGGGCTGGTGGAATAGTCGAGATTTGAACTCGCGTCTGACAATTATAAGTTGTCGGCTCTAACCAACTGAGCTACTATTCCATATTACCAGTCAAACAGCTGCAACTATTCAACTGGGAACCTTCCTTATAAAACACTATTGCATCTATATCATATAGACGAGGAAGGAATAACAGTGATGCACATTTCCTATATCTCGCCCCTTTCGGGGTGGTATCTTGCACAGGCGCGGCCGGATCTGACCGCTAAAGATCCTACCCATACAAGATTGGAGCAGCGAAAGGTAGTCGAAACCTCATCCTCAGCTTGGAAGGCTGATGTACTAGCCGTTGTACGACCGCTGCATGAAAACCCAGCTTACAAAGCACTACTGCACCATCACTGGCGAGCCGGGAATAATAGTAAAGGAGATCAACAAACGGTACGCAACCATAAGTTGATAATGGTGGACACGACCCGATTTGAACGGGCACGCCGCTATCAACGGCAAAAGAGTCTAAATCTTTCATGTCTGCGATTCCATCACGTGTCCATAAATTGAGGGTGTCGGGATCGAACCGACGATCGGCTATAAAGCACGCTGTCTGGGTCAAAGCCAGATGCCATTTACCACTTGGCGAACCCTCATTATGTAACTTGGCTTGCTATGTCCTATTGCTCCATTTTTGGAGAGCCAAGAATAATAGGAAGGTATTTCATGAAAAGCATGTTGGAAAACTAACTGGTCGAAAACGTCGGATTCGAACCGCTCTTCCTGACCCCAAGACAGGAGTGCTCCCATTACACTACGTTCTCGATATGGTGCCGCAGGTGGGATTCAAACCCACGATCCGTGTTTCAGGCAGAGCTTTTTAAGAGCCCAATGTATGTCACTCCATCACTGCGGCATATAAAAGCTGTCTGTCCAGCAGTCAATCGTCTTTCCGATTTGCCAGTTGAATTTCGCCATCCGCTCATCTACACATGAGCTGGTAGGGATAGAGGGATTCGGACCCTCACGTCTTTCGACACTGGGACTTGAAACCAGCGTGGCTGCCATTTCACCATATCCCCATATTGCCGGTCTTTCCCGGCTGTCAGCCCCGCGCAGGGCATTTTCGGAGGAAGAAATATCACGATACTTCGTTAATTATTTTAACAAAAATCACGATAAAATGTCTATTTTAATTCAGCTCTTCTGCTGACTTGCGTAGAACTCATTCCGCAGCTGAATAATACCCTTTTTGTAGAAAGATTCCTGGTCTTTCTCTCGTTGTTCACGCATCCAACCATAAAACAGGTTATCCTCAGCAGTAAATAACTTTGCGGTATTTTCATAATAGCCACGTTTCTGAACGCTCTGCATGACACCACGCAAGAACTTCCAGTGCTTATAATAAGGAAGCTTCATCTTAAACATGAAATTGTTGCTGTCTCGCAAAACAAAGCCTTCAACGTGTTCAAAGCCATGATGCAGATAGTTCTCGTTCATGACTTCCTCGTACCAAGGATAGAATTCACTCCAGTTCTCAAAAGTCTTAACCTTCTCCTTAATCTGCAAATGACACTTTTCAGCAACACGCTTCAGATCATCGTAATCCATCACACTGAAGTTCATATCATTCGCAATAATATCCAGCAAAACAATGTGTGGTTTCTTGTATTCAATGATATGAGCATCATTCACAGGATCAATCACCTCGAAGATGATGGAGCCATTCTCTTTTGCAACTTCTTTCAGATTCTTACGATCTTCATCAGAAGTCGTATCCATGAGAATCTTTCGGAACATATCTGCAAAAGGCCCTTCAGGAGTGGATTTACTTGCAATGAACAGGCCATCCTGTTCTGCATCATACGAAATGATACCAAGAAATCCGTTCTCTTTTAGATACGCAGTCACCGGGAACTTCAAAGTGTTCTGTAGGTTTCCAATTCTCGTTTCATTCCGCTCATCAACCGCAAAGAACTTATCATAGCTTCGAGCTACAATCTTATTCGTCTTTGTGTTAATGAACAATCCCCTTGCTTTGGTAGAAACCTCATCCCAGTGCTTCTTATAAAATGCTTCACGAGAGAAGTTGAAAGAAGAAATATCTCCGAATCGCTTCTCAAACACATATTTGCTTTGACGCATCTTACTAACAAGTTCTGCGTTATCGAACTCAGTTTTCATTTCAACGGCAGATTCGGTCTTTGGTTCCTCTTTTCGGAATACATCATTCTTGGTTTCTACACACTTGACGGGCTGACCGTGTTCAAGTTCCACGCAACGGAGATATCCACCAAACTCGATTTTTCCTTCGAGGTTGTAGCACCGATGTCCCATATCAATAGGAACATCCTGCACATTTCGATGACCGAAGATCTGAATATAGCTATCAGGCATCGATTTTTCCCAAGACTCAGCCACGGTTAACATATCAGGATAGCGACCTACACCTTTGATCATCTGATCAGCAGATACGAAAGGAAGAAAATAAGGCAGATAACTCAAACCACCGTGGCTCACGAAATACCGCTTACCATCATACTCAAAGTAGGCACACTGGCCGACTCTGGAATAGATCTTACGAGCAGTGTTCTTATCAATACCAGCTTTAAAGAGCTGCGGACGAGTGTAGTTTGCAAACTCTTCACTCTGAACCGGTTCATCATGCCCCCACTTGTTCAGCCAACGCTCGTGATTCCCTTCCAAAAGGATCACATTCTTGCGGTTGTTATTTACAACATCACACAAGAACTTGAATACCTCAACGTTTTCGATGCCACGATCGAGATAATCACCAACGAAAATATAAAGTTCGTCGTCCTTCATCTCGCCAAGGTATTCACTTAAACAAGTATAACAGCCATGAACATCACCGATGACATGGATCTTCTTCCACTGGTTGAAGTCATTCGGACAGTAACTCAAATCGGACATCACATCCGTAGTAGAAGGAAGAACTGTCACGCCAGAAGGAACTTTTTGAGTAGCAAACCGAGCGTACATCTTATCAATGGCCGCTTCAGGAACTCGCTTCAGCCATTCTCTCTGAGCGTTTCTTCGTTTGCATTCCTCAATCGGAAGGTCAGTCATGTCAATAACATACATCCGATAACGATACTGTTTTGCAAGATTCTTATAACGATTCATTTCGACCGTCTTGGAATTCGTTGCATCAATCACGGTAAACTCGCCATGACTCATACGCACCTCAAGCAGTTTGAAAAGCATCTCCCATACAACATCATCATTCTGCGGAGAAATCTCCATCTGCCCGGCAGGTGTTTCCTGTGCGCTCTGGCACATAAGGCGAAGTGTATCAGCACTCAATACGTACTGCTCAAGATTATGCTCTTTAATATAGGTGGACTTCCCACAACCTGGTGCTCCACGGAACAACAAAAGCGTTCTCATCTACATTTCCCTTTCTAATAAGTATCCTATGTTATATAGTTACAATGTTAAAATCAAGGGGCCGAAGCCCCCTGTTTTTAATTTTTGTGGAAGTATTCGATCCAGCCCTTGTATCCTTGCCGAAAACTAATGTATGCAACCTTGCTGCACTTTCTTCCGATAATGTCCGCAAGAGGATCTTTACCATTTCCGAAACTAAGTTCTGTAAGATTAAATTCTGGATGAGTTTTGCAGTAGTTATAAACCTTTACATACTCGCCGTTTCTGGTCAGATGTCTTCGGTCTAAAGCCTTTGAATGATATCTTCTTTCGAGAATATCATTCAAGCGCGTGAAATAACTATGAATCGTATTCGTAGACATTCTTGAATCACTGTCTGCACCAGTTCTATCCTCTGTTTTGCGAAGAATATAATCACCATTTATGACATAAAACGTTCTGTATCCTCCCATATTTGGGGCATCATATTGTTTCATTTCATAACACTGCTTGATGATATTCATCAGCCTCGCGTCAACATCAGTCTTGCCAAGAACGGTACGAGATTCAAAATCGACATCGTTAATCGTCAGATTAGAAACCTCTTCAGAAGTAAGGCCAATCCAGTACAGTACAGCAATCACGTTCATACGAATCTGATATGGTTCTTCATACTTGTCCAAGAAGTCAACAAATTCATCAACTGACGCAAAATACTTGTCCTCGTACATGTTGTCCGAGCTCACATCATCCTCTGAGAATTCGGCTAAGTCATACATGCTCGCTCGATCCTCACTTTTGATGTAACCTGTAATTATTGACTTTACATTTCTGAACGACCGACTTGAATTCACCCAATTGTATCTAGCAAACATCTTTACAAAATCATCTTTTGTGAAGTTAAACAACTCATACCCACGCTCGGACTCGTAATCCATAACATGGTTAAGTGTCGATACAACAAACTCACCGCTTCTATCAGAATACTTTTCGGCAAAAGCTTTGATTTTTTCTTCAGTAAGCATAGTGGCACACTCCTTCCTATTATATGTAGTGTACCATTAAACCTTATAAAAAATCAAGCAAATGCGGCAAAATTCTGAAATTCCATAGTATGTTGTACGCCGCTCAGGAATGCTGCGAGCAAAAACGGTTCGTCTTTGCATCTTGCCATTGCGATCATATTCATCTGACGCTCCGATAAGACACCAAGCTTCTTGATGAACTGTCCTTTGTTAAGTGTATCAGTCTCTTCGCAAAGAACGATACTATCAACCTCTAGGAACTCACAGTCTTCCTTTGAGAGTAGAACATGAACCGGAGAACGCTTGTATATTCTTGAAGATAACGGGTTCCCCTTGATTGTTGGGCTGAAGAGGTTACGCTTGTTGTTACTTGTCACAACAAACGGTCGAATGCCGCGTTGCTGATGACCTGTCGCATTGGATAGATCAACCAACCAAACCTCTCCGACCTTCGGGTCAATATTGTTATCCATAGTCATTCTCCTCTATAATGGTGTAGCTCCGTTCCATAGCTACATTATACAGGATACAATTGCAGAAGTCAAGAGGTTTTTGAAAATATTTCTAGTGCCCGTACAACTCAGGATTCTCTGATACGAAAACGCTGGTATTATCGAAGATCATTTCATATGCTTTTTCATTAGCACCCGGCCTAAGCTCCACCATCCTTACTTCATGGCATTCCTTCCGCAACTCAATATGACTTTCGTTTCCAAAAAATCCAATACCTTTGACAATCCCATGCGTCTCTACACCAATGTCGTCTATCTTTTTGCAGACCATGTGAACATCCACACCATTGTAAACAAAGCAGACCCACACTCGCTTTTTTCTTATGTACTTCAAAAAGTTTTCAACCTGTATAATTTCCAAAACCTTTTTCTCACTCATTGAAATACCGCCTTCCGCTCACATAAACAACTTTCAAGATATATTATACACACCATTTTGTTTTAGTCAATATATTATACATCTTTTTGTTGTTGTAAAAGCTTAAAATTTTAGATGATACCATTCACTCGGCATCATCCACAACCAACTTCGCATTATAATAGAACCTATGTGCGCCAAATTTACCAGCGAACGTTGCTCCTTGCTCGTGCCAACTGCCAGGAGCTGCTGCCGGGGTCACAAACCATTGGATTGGCTTGTCTGAAATTTTAGCGCCATAGTCAAACACCATGGACACGGCCAGTTCGTTCTCTGCTGTCACCTTCCTATTATATAAGGTACTGTACCCATACTTCTTGAAGACCTGTTGGATGGTCAAGTCATCAAGCACGGCAGAATTATAAAGACATTGAGCTACGGCCATCTGGCCTTCCAGGCTGTCAGCACCTGCTTCACAAGCAACAATCTGTTCAGCAAGAGCACGCTCATCGTCTGTGAGTTCATGTTTACCCTGGCTGAAATTCACAACTCGCGTCTCAACGATTTCCTTTACGAAGATCACAGGCTCGTCATTCTCATCCTCTTTTGTTGCTTGTACAACATTTGAAGTAATTTGATCATTATAATATGTTCCTCCAACTTCAGTATTCGGTAACGCTTTTATTACCAGATTCCATGCCAGCAGGCACATTATACACACAATAGCAACGCTTTGCTCACGATTTATTAACAACTTATTAGTGATAAATAAAACCTCCTCTCAGGTTTCAATCTCCCAATCGCCTGCATTAAACTCAGTTGATGGATATACACAATAATCCGACATGAAACACATGATCTTCTGCCCCGTCCCATAAAAATCATAATCAATAACTTTCATTGCGTCCCCATCTTCGGCCACAATAGTCTGTCCAGCTTTTAAAACATCAAAAGTTTTCATAATATCACTCCTAAAATATTGGTTTTATAAGTTGCGCAAAAATTCATACAGCTCAATTTCACCTTGCAACCAAACGACATCTCCGCCATCCTTCAAATACACCGAATAGATCTTATCAGGATGCTCGAAGATAGATTCCACCTTCTTAGCTGCGTTCCGACCAATAAGTACACTACTCATAGTCTTATTCTCCTTCTTTAAAACGCATATCCACGCACATTATTATGCAGTGGAGATTCAATTTCAAATGCCTTATCACTCTCGGCATCATACTTAAACCACCTCGTCAGCTCGGCCACAGGATAGAATCCTTCCTCATACCCTTCGATAACTGCATAGTTGTAGCAATGTTCAAAGACATCGGCCACATTATCAATCACAGACTGGATAGCTTCTTTCAAATCCGTGAAGTACCCAGCAATCCAACTATCATCCGGCATCCAGTAGATTCCTTTGGTATTTGACACTGGCGAACTGAATTTCGCATTCTGCTCGTTCTTGAACGAATCAATCATTGTTACGATATAAATCATTTTGTACCTCATAATTTAAATAACGTTTAACATCATCCTCAAGAAGCATCAGTACAATCTTATCAAATGTTTTATGCGCCTTCTCATAGATGGCAAATTTAAGGGCAACTGGTTCACTCCATAAGTTCAGGTATTCAAGAGCCTTGTTGTAAGCCCCATTCTCTTTGTTGTTCCCACTATGGCTATAATTATAAAAATCATAGCAAAGTTCAAGAAATTCAGAGCTACTCATTTCATTGACATATTTTCGTGCTCGCTTAGTTTTTTCTTTATCAATAACAGTCAGCATAATCGTTCTCCTAAATCTTAGTTCTTATCTATTAAGCAGTTCTTTTATGTAAAGCGTCTCAAAATTTTTCAGATTAGGATATTCATTTCGAGCCATTCTCTCTGCCTGTTCTTCAACACTCAAAATACTTTCAAAGTCATCATTTACATCAACAACATAGCACATACACTCATGTTCGTGCTTATCATTCCAACCTTCAAAAAGAGCAACGAACTTTTTCATAATGTATCTCTCCTTAATCTTAGTTCTTATTAAACAGCAAGCCAGACACTCGCATCGTCACATAAATTGTACATTTCTTTCAGCCGGTCATTCACAATCTCTTCGCAAGCTGCATACGATTCCTCTGCATCCATCCAGTAAATTTCATCATGCAATTCAGACGAAAGTTCAGCAAAGTCTTCTCTCCACTCCCAATCTGAAAATCTGGCAACAATTTCGTCATCACACGCCTGCAGCGCAGTAAGAATCTGCTTGCACATATCGATAGTCTTTTCATTCTTTGCAAGAAGTTCGCGTACCATTTTGAACTTAGTGCAAGTCATAATCCAATTTCTTTCCATACTAACACCTCATAAATCTTAGTTTTTATCAATATTCTTCTCTTGTCGATTTTGGAAAAGCAATGTTGCAAACAGCCTCTATCCTTCGCTCATAGCAAGGACACTCTCCATCGCCTTTTGTTTCAGCGTTCACATTTGGATGAAAGGCATCCATACACTTGTTATGAACGCGACTCCAATCTGCACAAGTCTCACATGATTTTTCAGTGCAAAACATCGCATATTCCTCCTAAATCTCAGCTTCTATCAAAAATCAGAATGTAGCACTACCGGGGAATGACTGTCTACATCGCAGAACACACACTCCCATTTTGGAGATTCCTCGTAATATTTATAGTTTCCTTGCGGTTTCCATGTTAAAACCAAAACATTTTTTTGACTGCTATAATAAGCAGCATTCACCTCCGTTGCATCACATTCCCAGCCGCTATCCGTTTCGATAAAAACATCACTTGGTAGCTCTTCCAAAATCTTAATTAACTCTGTAGCAATCATATAAAACTCTCCTAGAACTTAACTTTTATAAATCCGTTTATTCCACGCTTCGATAAGGTCGGCTTTAATTCTTTCTTTATCCTTTTCGGAGCAATCAAACCAATATTCTCCACTTTCCATAAAAACACGGCAAGTGCATTTGTTTTCTCCGTGCGCTCTCGAAATAAACATCCACTTCTTTACATCAGTCCCTGTTTCGGCAAGGGCAACTTGTCCACCGCAGAACGGACACGGTTTCAAATTATCCATTTCGACCATCCTTTCCCTGTTTCATTTCCAGCCGCTCACTCTGATCATCAGCGTCAGAAAGCGCTTCTAACAGACCAAGTGCGTATACGGCATTCAATACCATAAGGAAAATTATCATAATCCACATTATATTAACCTCACATTCTTTTGGCTTGACCATCTTGTATTGAGGTTGTCTCAAGCATACACCGCACAAAGAGATTATTCAACACAATTATCAAAATTACCAAAATTTTACTAATAATCCTACGTCATCAATAGTTATATCATCGGTCCACACATCCTTTTGTTAAATATCCACAAGAACCCGGATTCTATCAATCTTTGTCCGTTGCATTCACTGTATTCCATGTCTCAGTCGAAATACTTTCATCTTCATTTCATTTTTATCAGACAGACGGTTAATCCAAGCATTCAGCACCTCTCTGTACACCGTCATATTTGGGCAGAAGTAGCTGTTTGTAAATACCGGCATATCATCATTACACAGAATTCTCATAACAGCAGCGCACACGGCTGCGGATCTTGATACACCAGCACCACAATTCACGCAGAACCAATCCGTATTATCTTCCTCATGGTTATCCAGAATAAAATTCACGATATTCTTAGCTTGAACTTCAGTGATGCAAGTGCCTTCTAAATCAGTAGTGCAATCATCAAACTTCAGCGGTAGAAAAGTAATATTGCCCTCACATTTATGAAAATCAATATGATGTCCATTAGCTTCAGTGATCGAGATAAACCGAATCCGTTCAAAATGTGGCTGTCGGATAAAGTCTTCTGCATCTTCTGCACTCATCACCGAGAATTTCCATTTTCTTCGATACATAGTAACAATCATTTAGTTTTCCCTCCAAAGAATTTAGGTTTTATTGTTTTCATAAAGTTTTAACATGATTTCTAGTGAAATAGAATCCAGACTACCATGTTGAACCAAATTAAGCGCCATGTAAAAATTCCTTCGAATATTAAAGTCCACTACGTCCTTTATCTCACCGCCTTTTTGAGCGTGATACAAAATATTATTTAACTTAAACAGTTCCTGATAACTTAACTTGACAACGACATCACCATCTCTCCCTTTTGGATTTTCATTTCCATTAAAACTCAGAATATTCATATTTACACCTCCAGTCGAATATCTAAGTCTTTAAAATCAACCACTTCCGATTCACCATCATACTCAACATCTACATTCGATAAATATGTTTTGTACATCTTTTCACGACGTATAGCAGCTTCCATGCTCGGATGTCGAATATCATAAAGCAACTGTTTAAGTCCTTCATCCGTCAAATTATACTCTTCTTGCAACACACTCATATCCACACCTCTCAATCAAAACACAAACGGATTATTGTTCACTGTTATTATCAGTGCTACATTCAAAACAAACATCATAAACGCAGTCATTCTCTATCACCTCAATCTCTAAATTCAATATCTACGACAATGTTTTCTGGCTCTGTCATATACATTCGTGCCAGCCGTTCTACCATTAGCTCCCTATCTCCTAATTTGCTTTCTCGTAAAATATACGAAGCAACTCGCTTACCTCTGTACAAAAATACAGCCCAAGCACTTCTTTTCAACGGATTTGAAACAAAAGTCATTCCATTGCTTCCTCCAGATAGGTAGTCACATCACCAAAATCAAAATCCAGATCATCAATCATATCACTCAGAGCATCCACAGCATCAGACAGATTCGTACAAGCATTATCTGCTTTATCATACCGCTCACCCCATTGCATACTTTCCGGCATGTTATCACGATACTCCTCCTCCTCAAACTGAATATCCTCAACATCTGATTTTACACTTTCGAACTCCGACACCAGCTCTTTCAGCTTATTACGGATGGAATCAAAACGGTTAATGGTCTGCTTAATAGCTTTTCTACGAGTGTTATTCATTTCAAATTTCCTTTCAATCTACGATGCCAAGCTTGCAAATGTTTTTCGGATCAGTGATGTAGCCAAATGTCAATGTATTACGAAGATACCCCTTGTACTCAAATCCACGGTCACGAGCCGCCAGACGGCACACATCTCGAATCGCAGATTCTCTCGGCCAAGAGATGCCAGCCAGCTGATACTTCCACTGAAGATCTCTCAGCTTCTGCCATGTAATAACCGGTTCTTTCTCATCCTCGAAGCACAAACCATTCTTGACTGCGTATTCAAGAGCGTTGCACCGCTTATTCTCCTCTGATGTACAAGTACCCCATTCGTTTTCGAGACGGCGATGCGCTCTATCAAACGGCGCTTGCTTTACTGCGTCAATACCAAACGCTGCGCCAAGCAGACCAAAACCAAGTAACAGTCCCATAATTCAAACCTCCATTCATGCTGTTTCTAGCTCTCTTTTAACTAGTTGACGACGTTTCGTTGCATTTTTTAACCAATCATTTCCACTGAGAGCTTGTCTATCCACTCTCGTATTGCGACCACTCCCTATCGGACACGCCCGGCGATAATCATCAGCAGTCTTGCAACCAAGAGATTCTGCTTCATCCAGAGCTTTTCGCACATAAGCCCACGTGCCGCCACCTAGATCAGAACACTTTCCAATCACAGCAAGTACAAGTTCGTCACCCATGCGTTCAACATATTCTGCCAAAGCCTTTTGACCAGTAGCACCAAGCTTCCCGATATTCTCTCGGAAAACATCCTCGATAGGTTTCGTCGTTGTCGTCTCATCACTAGACGAAGACGATATCTTATCTTTTTCTTTCTCTTTCTCTTTTTCTAGCTTGGTTTTGCTTGCGTTTGCTTCGTTTTGCTTACGCTTGCTTTCGCCGCCAGCTTTTCCAGAAATACGTTTACCTTCGATGTATTCGGCATCTTTAATTAAATCTCTCTTGATTGCAGGCCACACGTACCGCTCATTTCCGTTGAGTTCAGGCTCCGTTCCAGACGATTTGTATTTCATCATCGCCAGTACCAAACGCCCCACCTCAGCAGCACTAAGTGGTTCAAAGTAGCTCTCATAGGTATCCCAGATTTTAATATAAGTATCAGCCATCGTACACCTCAAGAATTCTCACTATGAGTGTTCACACCATAATTGATTCCAGAGTAATATTTCTCATCCACTTCTAAATCAAAGCCAATATAATGAAGAGTGACTGCTTGACTACTATGATTCAAAGCGCGCTGAAGCCATGCCAGAGCCATAACATCATCACGATGCTGTACCATAAACTGATAGCCGAATGTCTTACGACAACTATGTGTTCCAAGATTATATGGAAGATCCATATCCTTTTGAACCTTTTTCATAATCCGGCCAAAACTATCCACATCAAGTGGATCACCGGCTACCTTTGGATTTGCTTCGTGTATATACATAATTCCAGTCTTTTTACTGATTGATGTCCCGCCTGTGCTCCTCAGCGAATTGCGAGAGCTGCCTTTATATGACGGGAAAAGCCAATCATCATAATGGAGCTTGGCTTTATCAATATAGGTAGAAATCACATCCAAAGCAGGCTCAGGAAGAAAAACAACACGATACTTTCCAGTTTTCTTTTCCTTCATTCGTACCTTTGCGTTTGCATTGACTTGCAACTTTCCATTCATCCTCTGTGTTGTAACATCAGAAACCTTAAAGCGAAGCAAATCACTTGCACGAAAACCAGTACAGACGCCAACATTAAACAGACACCAATCACGATATTGCCCACGATTCCAGAAATATTCTGAAATTCGTTTGATATCTTCCACGTCTTTAATAGGCTGAACCGTTCCATTACAAGCTTCTTTGCGTTTAATGTTATAGTTCTTTGCATGGTCATGCTTTACTTTTGGAATTGGATTAACCTTTGGTGGATTAAACTCAACTGCGTTATTTTCGTTCTTTTCAGGCACTGCGTTCATACTAGTAAATCGTCCTTTCTGTAAGTTTTTTCATCTGTAAGTTTCCATGTTTTATTTGATAACAAGTCAATATGTAATTCGTCATCAAGTTCGTCAAAGCTCACTTTAAGAATATTTTGACTATGTGTTTTTGTTCTTAATTGCACGAACAACGCAGGATATCCATCTTTTCCAACTCCTGCATACGCAGTTAGTCGTCCAATCATCGTAAGAACCGTTGATCCATTCTTACCAACGTAAATTCCCATATTGTGTTATACCTCAAATTCATCAATCATCCACTGATGTTTGTAATAATAGCCTTCACACTCTTCTGTTACCAGAGCGCTGAAACTATCAATATAGGACTCTTCACTTGCATCTGGATGATTCTCTTTGCATTCCATATAAGCCAACTTCATCAATTCATATAGCTTCTTTTCGTCAGAAGAAACCTCAATCACATTTGCCTCTGCATAGAAATCAGTCTCTTCATAACAATCATGCAAAACATAAACTTTCATAATATGTACCTCAATTCTTTTCAAAGAGATCATTGCGAACTTTCGGAGTAAACTGACGAGTATCAAGTTGCTCAATAGCAGTCTCTAGCTTACCGTCTCCCCATTCTCTGTTTTCTGTATTCATAACAATTTCAAGCAAAAGCTTTGCGTCTTTGGCTTCTCTGCGCTTTCTACGAGCCTTTTTAAGCTCTGCCATAAGCTGATAACCCTGTGCTGCATTCACAGTCTTGAATTCAATAGCGTGTTCCAGATCATCAATCTCGTCACTGGCCGCTGTTAAATCACCATAGACCTTAGAGTACATTTCTTTCAGGTTACCCATAGTCTTATCTGTAACTACTAGATTCTTTTTAAGTTCTGCCAGCCATTCAGAATCTTCCATATGAAATGCGTATGTATTCGGCTTTGCAGCCGGAGCCGTTATATTCGGACTCTTGCTGGCGATAATCGCTTCATCCATAGATTTCGGTACATAGTGTCCGTTCTTATACCCGGCGGGAAGCTTGTTGATTTCACAAATCGCCAGACCCTTGGATTCAACCTGTAACGCTAGGTTAATATCACAGGTGGCACAAATTCGACCCCTTTCCGTTTCATAATATAATTATGACCATTCGATATTACGTACATTTACTTGTTCTCCTGTTCTTTCATCAGCTGCTTTACAGCCTTTTTAAACAGTGCGAGATTCTTTTCGTTTTCGATAAACACCTTTGTCTTCGGACTTGGTGCTTTACCATGAGCCTTCTCGTAAGCAATAAACAAATTATTCATTTTCTTATAACCAATACACTCATAGATCAGGGTATAAGTATGCTTGTATTGCGGCTTATCACCAAGTTTTTCTGCCAGAGGCATCATAATTGGGAAAAGAATCTTTGCCGTTTCACTCTGTTTCTTAGGCTTATCTTCTACAACTTCTTTGACTACTACGTCAACAATAGGACCATCGCTCACGTTTACTTCAGGAACTGATTCGATAGCCTTTGGAGTTGGACGAAGTTCATTCTGATTCTGATGCAGACGCTCAATAGATGCTGCGTACATATCTGCAACAACTGATCCCATAACAGATTTCCAAGTAGAATCCTCTTCAATAATATCAATCGTAGAGATTTTCCCACTACGATTCGTTCTCTTAATATACTTTGCACGAGCATCTTCCAAAACGAAACCATAATTACGATTCAGATATTCATAAATCTTGTGAAGCGTTTCCTTATTTGTGTAACCTTTGGTATTTGCAATCACACCAATCTTGCTATACAAATCTTTACGCCAGTCACTCATTTCATCCTGAAACACATTGCGAGGAGTGTAGCTCTTAGCACGAATCGCGTTATCCATCTGCTTGTCCTTAATCTGATGGACACACTGAGATACGCTGCTAATCACATTCAGCGCTTCATTGCTGGTAGCACGAGCTTCCTCGATCTGTTTGCTGAGATCCTTACGGGTGGAATCAAGTTCGCTCTGAAGATTCTTCATGCTATCAAATAGAGCGTGAAGTCTTACATCAATGAACTCCTTACTCAGTGCAGCATCCATCTGAGGCGTAGCCAGAACGGTGTCACCACGCATCAAGGATTCCATGATGTCCCAGCAGAAATCCATGAACGCATCTGCTTTGGGCTGACGACTGAAACGGCAGATTTCCATTACGCCACGCAGATTGTAACAAAACAATTCACGTTCTTCTGTATGATTTCCGACCTGAGTAACCAATTTGGTTACGGAGCTCAACGGATCAAGGCGGTCTGCATTGCGCTGATGAATTTTGTAAATAGCAATTCTTGGATCACTATATTCCAGCGCTGTGCCAATCTGGTCACGGGTCATGTAATACTGGTGCTTATCATTCTGATAAACATCAACATTCAGTGCGCCGAAGGGCTTAGAGGTTATTACAGTCATAGGATTGTTAGTAGCCATTTTATTTTGCTCCTTTTCATTCATTAAGAAAAATCTGCGGTCAAATCTTCAGACGTCCAGCTCTTATGGTCTGTGTACTCGTCACTGAGCACATCCATCCAAAGATAATTTTCAATATCACCACTACTTTCGTAATTGATACTGGACAGGCTGATTGTTTCGCCATCATTTCTTTTAAGGTAAATTACAATCTCAGGATATGGTTCTACAAACCCCTCTGCAACAATCCTTCCGATGGGTGTATCGATTGCAAATCGCTTCTCGTTCATATTGTTTTTCCTCCTAAAAGAACTCTTTTATCAAAACTGGTATTTCCAGAACAGTCGTGCGTTGCCGGTAATATCTTGCAAGCAAGAAATGTATTCCCGGAACGAAATCAGACCTTGTATCTTCATAACCCATGCTCGCTTTGCACGAACTGCAATCGCTGGATCGTACTTCACAGCATCATCAAATGCGCTGTCAGTCATCTTACGTTCAAAATAGCGAATCTCATTGATGTTCATAATCATTTCTCCTCTGTCTCGCCCAGTTTCTTTTCAAAATCTTCGAGTTCTTCATAATCTTCATCTGTGAGATAATCGTCGATTTCAATATCCAAAAGGATATAACATTGCGCCTGCAAAGCAACATACGCATCATCTGCACTCATTCCATTTTCAATAAGAACCTGTGCTGCTTCTATAAGTTTATCATTCATAGTTCGTTCCATTTTCTAAAACCTCGATTCTATTAAAGATTATCAATAAGAGAATTGATTGAGTATTCAATTGCATCTTCAGAATTAACCCTTTGAGTGTCAAGAACGTAAATCAACTCTTTATCGTCTGCCCATCTTATTTCAAGCATAACAACGTAACCAAGCTCATCTTCATCATACGAAACATCAAGCTCATATTCATGAAAACCATCAATGGTGTATGTTTTAATTCTGGTGTCGAAGTTATCAGGTTTCTGACCAACACCAGCCCACCTTGACGGATTCATTGTACTGATAAAATCTTCTGCAATCTTTTGTGCCGTCATATTCATTCTCCTTATTCTGAAATTTCATCAATATTATGACGATAACAATATTCGACTTTCTTCATCATATAAACAGGATCAATACTACAAAGAATAGTGTCACATCGCAGTTCGCTCCAATGTGTATTCAAAGGAAGTTTTTCTTTGCGACGATATTTATTATTCTTTGTTTTGTTATGAATCATTTTATCACGGGACATCCCCATCCAAATATCAGGTTCCCATTTGTTTTGCCAGACACAAAGATAATCTTTTCCAATATAAACATCGTAATATTTTTGATGTTCGTTTTCCCCGTATTTCCAGTTATATTTCAAATCACTCATATTCATTCTCCTTTTATATTATTATCTTATCTTCGCCAAGCGTTTCTGTTTCATACGTTGTATAAACAAGCTCTGTCGGCTTGCTGTAACACGTTTTCATCCAGTCGAGTTCTGCATCACGCAGCTCTTTTGTAGGATAGATTTCATGCCCCCTATATGTATCGCCGTACATAAAGTGTCTAATGGAATATTCAAGATGGTAATACATTAGATGGCACCATCCTTGTAACGAATTGGGCAAATCCATACTTCAGAAATATTCTGTTTATTCATAAAGTGAACACAACTCAATCTGTCTCTACACTCAGCAAACCAACCCCACTTTTTCGCCTTCGAAAGAATCTCAGCATATTTTTTATTCAAAAGAGCCTTTTCGCCATTACCCAGTTCGCAAATAATACACGGATAAATATGTAAACAACCATCTCTATTTTCATGATAGTAGATTTGCTTAAATTCTTTTACAGTATGGAAGCCGTTTTCGCCGTAAGTATAATGTCCATTGTCTGCCCACTCAAGATACTTTTGAAGCATTGAAATACTTGAATCAGACCAGCCATTTTCTTCATTAAACTTGTAACCATATCCGTTATTAGGAATCTTTAACTCCGGCAAATCTGCTAACGTTTTTGCGATAACATCAAAATCGCATTTTACAAGAACATATCCATTACTTAGGTAGTAAAAATCGTTTTCCTTGTATATCTCATAGCCTTTATCACCAAAGAGGATATACCGCAGTTTTTGAGTGTCAAATCCATTTATGATAGCCATAATAAAACTCTCCTTTTACATTAACTTACCAGAAACATCAAATGCTTTCCATTTGAAACTGAATTTATCTGTCCAAACTTGTGCCTCAAATTCATTGTCATCATAATCAGTTTGGACGTCAGGAAAATCAGAATACATTGCATAACATTCTTCCGAATCATCCATAATGTATTTTATTGCTTCCGTTTTGGTTTTGAAAAATTCAGGCTCAAAAATCTCACCTTCGGAGCTACATTCAATAACACACCACATATCTTTTTTTCCTTTCAAAACGTTGGACCATCTGTCGTGAACATATATTGTTTATTTGTCTTATGGCACTCATTCCACATATCCGCAACCTCTTTTGCCCTCTTTTTGCTCTCACAGAGATTTGCAGCCTTGATACCCTTAATGGCTAATTTGCTTAATAGATTATCCATTACGGAAATTCTTATAGGATAAGCATAGTATTTTCCGTCTGCTTCTACATCGCAAGCCGCCCACATATATTTCATAATCAAATCCTCACATTCTCGTAAACCCAACCGACGCCTTTACTATGGAATTCATCCACCCAAAGGAACCAATCATCTTGTGTAAACTTACCAACTGGGAAACCTCTCCAATTCTGATCAAGAACTAATTCTCCACGTTCATTTTCCGTCCATGCAATATCCGTATTCTCTCTCCAAAGACGTTCAACAAATTTATCACAGTCCTCTTTATTTCGACTCATTTTGTGCATCCACTGTGCATCCGAATATGAATTGTCAATAGGTTCTGCAACAGCACACGGGCAATTCTTACATGATTTTTCAATACAAGAATAACAAGGTCCTTCATAATAACTCATAATTTACACCTCTATTACACAATAATAATTATGGTATCCATCTCCAAAACAATTCGTTGCATATTCGCCAACAACATATTTCGGATTTGGCTTTACTTGTAAGCCACAAATATTTTTACAATCATCTTTTGAAGGATATAAACTAATCTTGTCTAAGTCATAACTTGCATCTTCGTCTCGATTTTCATTTTTATAATCAGAGTATAGGTTGTCAGCATAACCAACTGCAAATCGAGCATCAACAAATGTCTTGCAAAGTTCACATTTGGGAAAAGCCATTACATCTTCATCGTAATAATCTCTAACCACTACAAACATAACTTACACCTCACTAAAATTTGCATTAAAAAGAATCTCATTGCCATACTCAGTAAGAGTATCCTTAAACCACTTCTCGTTTTTCAGCCACCACTGTTCAGCCTGTTGCGGGCTTAATACAATACCTTTTCTTTTTGCTGCATCGATAATATCATCGGTACACCAACGAGTTTCAGCAAACCAATACTGATTTACGTCATCATCCTTTTCCTGTTCGTCTTCAATATAATTAGGGCAATAGTCGGTATAAAAATCCACATCAAAAAGTGTGATAGTCATATCATTGCCGCTTAATTCACGTTCAACGTCAGCTACTTCTTCTCTGAGATATAGCTCAGACATAATACCGTCTTCATGTTCCTGAATCCATTTCTCTGTAATATTGAACTTTTTCGCCAGTTCATCGACCTCAAACACCCATGTGCCATAATTCGTATTTTCAGTACCATGTTTCACCATATAATCAGCAATCTGACGTTCCATCATATTGTCATCCATGATATCTTCCTCCTAAAATTCAACTTTTACAGAACTCCGCCATAAGATCCGTTTCTCATCGCTCTCATATATGCTGCCTTACGAGAAGGACAAGGAGAAGCAACGTACTTGATTCCACTATCAGTTAAACCTGCAAACCACTGTCCATCTTTCGGATTATCTCTTCCAATAGAATAGACCTGACCGTTATCAGGATTTGCTGCAAAAGCATACCATTTTCCATCAATCTCTCTAATGTATGTCATAATTCACACCTCATCAAAATTGTTTTTGAACCAAGCAATCTCCAGCACGAATATCATCTGTGTCCCAATTTATCTCTTTTGGATCAACAACTTCGGCTATTTCCATTGCTTCTCTTTCATTCTCTGCATCAACAATCACATAACCAGGACAAGATACTGTAACAAAGTACTTCATAATTTATACCTCATCAAAATTGTAAGTGACAGTAACAACTCTTTCAGCATCACCGATACGACACCGATCTTCCTTCATTGCCTTTTCAAGACCACAACCGGCGCTGTACACAATACCATTTTCAAGCACATCAGCACCGATAAATCCGAATGCTCTATCGATTTCTTTCCATTCTCCGTGTTCTTCTCGATAAAGCATATAGCCGTAGTTCTCACCAGAAAGATAATCGCTATAGGTCTTAACCTCGTCACGCATGATTCGTTCCGCTTCTGTTTTGTAAACATCAGAACCGCTAGGAACTTTTGTAATAATCCAACCAACATTGCTATCGTCCCACGAACCTCTGAATTGTGTATCACAATCCATAGACAGGCCAGAGTGGTCATGTAACCAGAGTGGGAGCCATGTGATATACATATCAAGAAGGATTTGACAATCCTTAATGGATAATTCTCCCTCAGCATATACTGGGATTTCATTCTCCTTCAAACCCTGACAAAAATGAGTATATTTTCCATCATCAGTAAGAACAGAAAGATAATATGTATCATCATGAATACTTTTTTCTGCAATTACATCAATGGTTTTCTTGTTAATAAGTGCATTGATAATTTCTTCTGGCTCGCACATCTCGTAAACAAGATTGTTCCAAAACTCTTCTGCCGTACTCGCATCAATCTTATCACCAAGACGATACCGAGAATGAAAACAAGCCATTATAGAATCATGATCATCCCACCAGCGAGGATTATTATCTGCCTCATCATCGTGTTGGATATGCAAACAGTATAGATTTTCGCCGTAAGTCCACTTTATGATTTCATTATCGTAGCAATACAGTTTTTCCATATCTAAAATCTCCCTTTTATAAACCAAAAATCGGCCATTTGTTTTCGTTTGTAAAATCATAAAAAGCTCTTGCTTCTGTTTCCTCAATTGAAAAAACACCAACAACATTGCTTCCATGAAGATCATGCTTCACAAAATCATTAGCTTCTTTAATTGAAGGCTTCCGTACTCCCTTAATTAACATTCCATAATTATCATCGAAATCTAATTCGTAATATTTAATATCCATATCCACTCACCTCTTATGCACTTGCCTTTTCTTCAAATTCATTCCATTCTTTCCAGAGTTCGTTTACCTCTGTCTCGTTTTTGTACGGTGCGAACTCAACATAATAGTTGCTTGTCCACTCATTCAGGTAGTGTTCATAGATAGCCGCAACTCCACGCTTTGTTTCAACGACAAAACTATCAACTAGAACACCCTCAACGTAAGCACCAGTGTATTGTGCTTTATTCTGGTGCATCCAACGGCCAAGAGTTCCCGCATTCAAATAAAAACGTGTCATAATTTATTCTCCTTTACTCAGCAGATAAAAGTGCGTATGCCAATTCTTTAAGCATATCTCGAATCTTATATGCGTCTTCAGCAATTACCCAAACAGAATTTGGGATACCATTCTCACCACGATTTGCAATTAGTTCAGCTGCGTGATCATCGACATCGAAATTCTCATATTCGCTCATCGTGCTGCCGGGAATGTCATTTGTGTTTAATGTGAGAATAATATTCTCACCAGCCAGAGACCAACTTTCAATATCAATCGTTTTTAAATCTTCTCCAACAATCCCCCATTCAAGAGATTCCAGAATATCTTCATACTTAGATTCGATTTTCATAGTTCATTCTCCTTTACTCTTACTCTGCCAAAATCATAGCAAGAACCGGCTCACCAGAATCTTTCAGCTGAAGTTCCAGAATATCGCCACCGTTAACATCCACAATTTCACACTTGCTTAGATAATCCTGAAGGAAGAACATCTGACATTCCTGCCAGAAGATTTCTTTCGGATCTTCATTCTCACCTACGAACACATTCTTGTGATGGAAAGATTCATTCCAAATCCAACAATCGCCATCGTGCAGTGCATGAACTTCTTTTAAATCCCACATAATCAGCCCTCCCCAAAAATATGACGCTTGTTAAGATCATCATAGATAATATCTTCAATTTTGTTTTTGGTATTATCATCGAGTTCTCCGTAAGGAGCATCATCAAGATAATAGAAGTAAATTTCATTTCCAAGATTCTTGTACATAACACTTACATAAAACCCAGCTGAAATTCCATTCAGTAAAGCATATCCAATACCGTATACTTCTGAATAATTGTTACCCATTAAATCCCACATAGTTAATCCTCTACAAAAATCCCTTTCTCTTTCAAATAGTCTTTTAAGATATTCTCACACGTTTTCTTTTCTAGCAGAGTACTCACTTCTAATAGACAATAAAAGAACTCAATAGAATTTGTATCTTCATATATTTTGAACATAAGTGTCACACACCCAAGCTTATCAATATCGTAAAATACAGCATATCCAATCTTGTTATCATCTGAATATTGGCATTTAGCTAAAACCCACATTTTATCACCTCAAAATTTCCTTGAGCATCTTTACCATACCTTCGTAATCTTTATCATCTGCACCTAGCATACGAACCGTCATATCAAAATCAACTGTCTGACAATCACTGAAATCGTATTGTTCAATATCGTTGCTACAAGTGTCAGGGTAATGTTCTTCGAGCCGGTCTTTCGTACCACAGTCACAAAAGGTTCCAGAATAATAATCACTGGCCGACTCACCTGTTTTCATGTACACACGGATACCATCTGTGACAACCACTTTAGCGAACCGCTTCATATCTTCTGGCGTAAAGGTCTTATCCATGACATCATACGAATAGACCATGTAACAAGTTTTATCAGGCTCATAAATATCCCGTTCTTTATCTGCACCAAACGCTCTAGCGTATCCACCAGCCCATCCACCACAAAACACAAGAATTTCTTTTCCTGCTTCGATAGCTGCCATATATTCCTCTTCAAGAATCGCTACAATTCTTCCGTTAGGAAAAACAAAACCTTCAAATTCTCTCATTTTATTACCTCATTTGCTCTTTTGAAATCTATTATAGAAAGATTTTTCTAGTTCCCAGAGAAATTTTTTCTGCGCCGTAATTTTGTTAATAACTCTTTCTTTATGGTTGTTTAATTCGGGTTTCCCATTTATCATTTCAATGGTAGTGTCGATACGATGATTTAACGTATCTTCCCATTCATCGAAAAAATCCATTATATTATTGAAAATATTCTCGTCCATATTAAACACCCATTCCTTTATAGCCCATCATATGTAAACCTTTATGCTTCTTACGACGCATATCATAATAGATTGCTACCGTATTTTTCGGCATATTGTTTCTGAAATACTTTTCTTTGTATTTGCACAGCTTCTTATACTCATCGCTTTCACGATGAGCTTTCAACTTTTCGCAATGGTCGTAGCAACTAGGATAACGCTCCGGTGCTACACAATAACGGCAAGGATCAGTCATCGTTGCTCTCCTTTCTTCCAAGGCTGTCAAACATTTCCGTGATACGGTCAATCCACGAGCTATCTTCTGACACATTGCATTCAATATTATCCTGAAGGAACTCTT
>OGQJ01000333.1_pt1 | contig 52200 bp, 42 predicted proteins | sample 1553161 | NCBI WGS metagenome assembly OGQJ01 (sample SAMEA2579923, study PRJEB22360) | human gut metagenome | biome: human gut; feature: human-associated habitat; material: faeces | place: Denmark | collected 2008/2010 | reverse complement strand
CTTGCCTGGAGGTCGGTGGGTGGATGGGCGAGCGTGACGCCGGAAGCCGAGGCCTGCGCGTTGTTGACCAGCACGTCGATGCGACCGAACTTCTCGATGGCGGCGTCGACGACTGCCTGCACGGTCGCCTTGTTGTCGGAACCGGCGCTCACGTCGGCGGCGACGGGAAGCACCTGGATGCCGTAGGCGGCCTCGAGCCTTTCCTTGGCGTCCTCGAGCTTCTTCACGTTGCGGCCGGTGATGACGAGGTTGGCGCCCTCCTTGGCGTATGCCGTGGCAATGCCGTAGCCGATGGAGCCGGGCTCGCCGTTCTTGAGCGCGGCGAAACCGCCGCCCGTGATGATTGCGGTCTTACCTTCCAGAAAACCCATAATCGTCCTTTCGCGAGATGTGCAATTGACACATTATATCGTTATGGCGTGGGCCGATGCGGCCAGAGCCCTCATTCGCGTTTGGAATGAGCGACTAGATGAGCACCTTCTCGAAGTAGTCGCGTCCCATGCCGCACAGGGGGCAGCGCCAGTCTTCGGGAAGGCCGTCCGGATAGCCTTCGACGGTATAGCCGCACATCTTGCAGCGCCATGCGACCTTTTGCTCCGAGGATGCCGTCTCCTCGACCTCGACGATCTCGTCCTTTGCCGGGTCGTCGCCATCGTTGTACGAGGCGGCCTTGGCGGGCGTCTTGCCGCGCAGCACGCGATGGTAGTAATCGTAGGTGATGGGCGTTCCCTCGCCCACGACCTCGGCGCTCTTGACGGTGCCGATGAACACGAGATGGGTCCCGACGTCAATCGTCGAATCGACGGATACCTCGAACGTGGCGAGCGTGTCGTGCGTGAGGCGGGGGAGGCCCGATTCGCATATGTCGTGGTCGAATTCGGAGAACTTGTCGATGTCCTTGCTGGATTTGAAGCCGAAGGTGCCGATGAGGTCCATGGTCGTGTCCTGCGAGAGCACGCTCGCGCAGAAACGCTTGCTGGTGGATACGGCATTCGCCGTCGCGTTCTGCTTGTTGATGGACACGAGCAGCTGGGCAGGGTCGGATGCGACTTGCAAAAGCGTGTTGACCACGCATCCGCATAGCCTGCCATCAGCGTCGATAGACGAGATGATGTAGAGTCCGCTGCTCAGAGAGCGGAACGCCTTGCGGTCGATTTCCATAGCCATTCTCCTTTGGGGCGCCTTGCATGGCGCGAATCAGCGCGGGACATCCACGCGCGTTGACCATATAGGCGCCATGATACCCGTTTACGCGCTAGAGGGCGTATGTGAGAACGCAGATTATCGCGAAAACCGCGATGACAGCCCAGAACAGCCCATCGGCTGCCTTATCGCCGATGAGCTTGCAGAACTTCTGGCAGAAGGGGAATGCGAACCAGACGTAGCCGAGTGTGACGAGTCCCAGGAAGATATCGTTGACGAGCCAGGCCTGCTGGAAGATGTTAAGGGGGAGCTGCGAGTTATCCCAGTAGGGATACTCGCCCAGGGCGTCCGGCTGGTTGACGATCCACCCCATGATGCACTCGAGTGCGGCGCAGAGAACGACCGCCATGACGAAGAACTCGAGGGCGGCGCCCCACATGGTCTTTCGTCTGCCCACGAGCCGTATCTTGAGCGGAAGCAGCAATATGGTTATCGCCGCGGCACCGGCGCCGTAGACCCAGTAGGGGACGTAGAGCTCGTCGAGGAAGATGGCGTAGTCTGCATCGACGATGCCGAAGAGCGCATCCATCGAAAGGCAGTAGGGGATCTCCATCCAATGTCCCACGACGCTGAAGAGGAAGAAGTACATGATGATGCCGCGCCAGAAGGCCCATGTTCTCGGCTCGAAATAGGCAGTCTCGTCTTCCTTCGTGAGCGCGAGCTGCGAGAAGAAGCACTTGGTCTTGCGCCACAACGACGATGCCTTCTCGTCGAGCTTGCGCGCATGGTCGGCACCGGGCAGTTTGACCGGCGACATGACGAGTGTGTCCTCGTGGGCGATGGCCGTGCCCTGCAACCGCAGACGTGACGTGACGAAGCCACGCGCCCTGACGGCAAGGGATTGCCGCCTGGCCGTCGCGGCCTTCGCTTTCTTGTTCGTCATATCGCGTGCGTCGAGGTTCTTGCCCATGTATCTCCAGACCGGTCTCATGTCGTTTGCGTATATCCAAACGGAAGTATATGAGCCTCGCGCCCGGCATCGGCCTTTGTGGAGTTCGAACCAGAGTATCCCCACCTTTCCTTCAAGGGGTATCTACAACTCCAATTGAGTGGAGTATCCCCCGGTAACAGGTGGGTTTCGACACATAAACGATTTGCAAAACGAGACTTAGATAATGTGTGCTGGGAGGGTGCTGTCAAGAAATGTGTGCCCGCGAGGGCGCTCTCGGCCATCACACCACAAAACCGGGCGATACTCGGAGCCGATGTCAAGAGCCGTGCTCTGGTGGTCGCCGCGACGAACACCAGAGCACATTTTGGGACACGATGCCGCATACCAACGAATTAGATTAATCCGGATTGATAGGGACGATTACAACGGGGGCTGCTTAAGGGGCAGCGCTTGTTGCAGAGCGTACATATGCCAGAGGCAGTCGTGTCACTGTTTTTGCCGTTAGCGCTTTCGGAGGAGCCTTCGCTGCTTCTGCCTGTGGAACCTAGGCCATCAAGCCCATCTTTCGATGCGGAGGGGACAGCGTCGGCTCTGCCTCCCTTACCTATACGATTGCTCTGGCTCCATTCGGGCTGCATCCCGGCGGTTGCCTCGGCAGTCGCCTCGTCGTCGTTGCCGCTCTGGACGTCGCCTTCGCACATTCGTCGTAAAGACCATTGGTGGAAACCCCTGGGGTTTCTCTTGCTGACGATCTATTGGTTCAATCCTCTGATGTGGCTGGCTTATGTTCTGTTGTGCCGTGACATTGAGCTTGCCTGTGATGAAAAAGTCATCAAGGAACTTGGCAACGAGCAGAGAGCCGATTACACTCAGGCACTTGTGGTCTGCAGCGTCAACCGTCGCATGATTGCGGCCTGCCCACTCGCCTTTGGTGAAGTTGGTGTTAAAGATCGTGTGAAGTCTGTGATGAATTATAAGAAACCTGCGTTCTGGATTATTATTCTGGCAGTCATTGCCTGTGTGATCGTTGCGGTCTGTTTTTTGACCAACCCGATGGGATTCCAATTCGATGAAGCAACACACACCATCGTTTCCGCAAATTATTTTGATATGCGAAATGCGGATGACACGGTTGCTATTGAAATGAATCCCGCACAGATTAGTGAGTTGAGTTCTCGACTGGCCAGGGTCAAGAACACGAAGAAGAGCGATGAATATGGTGGATTCACACCGGGATATCAAATCAGTGCACTCCTGAAGGATGGCACATATATCCGGATAAACGGTTATTCTTTCTCCAACAATGGTATGGTGGATATAGAGTGGAACGGAGAACGGTATGTTGTATCCGACGGAGAGTTCCAAGATTATTTGAGTAGAATCTGTGTGGGAGGAGATGTCGCAGTTGCTGAACCTGTACCGTCTGTTACAAAATGGTTTGACTATCTTGAAACACCAGATGAGATGCAGTGGGGTGGTCGCCATGAGATTAATCTTCCAGAGTTCCCGGATGTGACTTTCCGTTGGACTTATGGAGAAATGATGGCTGTTACGGGTAACGAAATCACTTCGTTGTATACCGGGATGCCCATCTGGAACGACTATTTCTGCGACCTCACCGGCGACGGCTTGCCTGAGTTGTGTTCTACAATCAGTTGGGGAGCTGGCATGGTTGATAACCGTGTCACCATCTATGACTATGCAAACGGAGCAAGATATGAACTGTCTGACCGAGGATATTTCGATTTTACCCTCAGATTTAATGAAGCTGACGGATACCTCTATGTAGATAAAACGAAATATAATACTGATGAACTGGTAGAAACTGGCCGATTAGTTTTCAAGAATAATTGTATTCAGATTGAAGGTTTTTCCAACGAAGCGCATCAAGATAGCTGTAAGGATCCTGGCACCAATGGACAAAGCATCTAAGAATGTTGTAGAACTTCAAGATGGTTGATCTAAAAGAATACAAAGAAGAAATTTACTAATAACGAGAGGAGCGGAAAATGTATCTAATTATTGGAATAATCTTTTTGGTATTTGGAATAGTACTGCTTTTGAAACCTCGTCTATTTTATGATATTACAGAAAGTTGGAAGAGCAACGTAACTGGAGATCCCTCCGATTTATATATTTTTAGCACACGATTTGGAGGTGTGGTTGTTGCTATCGTAGGTGCTGCAAGTATTATTGTACACTTCTGTTGCAGATAATGTAGAGAGAAATACCCCCTAAGAGAACGCAGTGCTTGGCATTCATACAAATTTGTATAACAAAAAAGGACACCGCATACGCGATGTCCTTAAACTTAACAGCGCTACCAGGATTCGAACCTGGAAAATGCTGGAGTCAGAGTCCAGTGCCTTACCGTTTGGCGATAGCGCTACAACATGTGTTATAATAGCAGATCACAATAGATTTGTCAATAGTAATTTTAAAGTTTTTTTATTGATTTCTCAGTCTGATTTGATATAATGGATATAATGTACATTGACAGCAAACGATAAGCTAATTAGGTCAATGAGTGAAAGGCATGGAATTATTTATGAGACATTTATTAAAGAAGACATTACTTGCAGGAGGTGTCAGCATGATGATGCTGTCTGCAGCAGGATGTTACTATGGAAGCGGAATGGGCTATGGCTCTTATGCAAATGCAAATAAGATAAAGACAACGGCAGCTGCTGATACATTAGAGGAGTTTAAGATTACTGATTTCCAGGCATCTGATGGTACATTCCAGTACAAGGATCTGGGATGGTTAAGCAGCTATCAGGATCTTGAAAAGGAAATTGGAATGCCGATCGGCACCACGACAGCATTTACCGAGGGCGAGACGATGGGAGACATCAATTACTCAGTTAAGCTTCTTAATTATATTTCTGTTGGTATGCAGCCTGTTTTTGATCCAGATGGTGGCTTGACAACACTGACTGTTTACTTTGAGGATACTTACACAGCAGAGCAGTTAGATGAGCTGTTTGATAAGGCGGTTGCTGCAGCGCGCGAGGCATTTGGCGATGAAGACAAGTATCAGGAAAATGATCAGGACGGAGGTAAAGGAACTGTTTACCACACAACAGGTGCATTTTGGTACAATGAAACAGATCAGTATGGCGATTATACAATGAACAGCTTCCAGATTGGAAAGCTTGACTCTGGAAATGGAACAAGCGCAGTTGTAATCGGTGTAAATATCTATGATCCATCCCAGATCGAGGAGGAGTCCAGCGAAGAAGGAAGCATCGAAAAGGGAAGCAGCGAAGAAAAAAGTAGCGAAGAAGTATCTTCAAATGCTGCTGAAAAGAATAATGTAAAAGAAACAAGTGAGGCAGAGAATACTGCAGAAAGCGAAGAATAAAAAAACATTGGGGACAGGTTTTTGTGGCTCGTCAGAGTTATAAACCTGTCCCCAGTGGTTTTTTGATTCTGTTTTTTGCAAAGATTAGTAATGATATTTCTTCCTATTTGCAACAAGAAATGCAAGTGAAATCACAAACGCAAAAATTTCAGCGGCTACATTTGCACCCCAGAGGCCGTCCACACCGAGAATCAGTGGAAGGATTAACACGGATGATGTCTGGAAGATCAATGTACGTAAAAACGAGATCGCAGCAGAGATGGCACCATTGTTTAGAGCAGTAAAAAAGGATGATGCAAAAATGTTAAAGCCTGCCAGCAAAAAGCTAAAGGAGAAGAGCTTAAATGCATGAGATGTGATGGCAAGAAGTTCTGCGTCATAACCAACAAACATCTTTGCAAGCAAATTAGCAAGCGTGAGGGCAAGCACAGTCAAAATGATGCTGAGTGAGCCGACGATGCGAGTACTTTTTTTGAGAAGGCTTTGCAGCTCACTGTGATTTCCGGCACCATAATGGAAACTGACAACAGGAGCACAGCCAATAGAGTAGCCAACAAAAATGGCAATGAAAATAAACTGTACATACATTAATACACCATAGGCGGAAATACCATTTTCACCAAGATATTTTAATAGCTGAAAATTATAGACAATACCAACAACTGATCCAGAGATGTTGCTCATCAGCTCAGAGGAGCCATTGGCACAAGCCTGTAAAATCGGGCGAAGCTTGAATTTTGCCTTTGTTATATGAAGCTTGCTGCTATTTGGACGAATAAAATAGATAAAAGGAAGCAGACCGCCAATAGTCTGACTTATGCCAGTTGCGAGTGCTGCTCCAAAAACTCCCCAGCGAAGAACACCGACCAGCACGGCATCAAGCACCATATTTGTAATTCCGGCAGCAAGTGTTGCTGCCAGTCCAAGGTTAGGCTTTTCGGCTGCTATAAGAAAGCTTTGAAATACATTTTGGAGCATAAATGGAGCAAGAAAAGCGATTACGATGCGTCCATACAGAACACAGTCATCAATCATCTCTTTTGTAGCGCCTAACAATGTAGCAACAGGACGCATAAAAGCAACACCGAAAATAGCCAGAATAATACCGATCAAAAGTGACAGCCAGATCAGCATAGAAAAATAATGGTTTGCTTGTTTTTCATCGCCCTCGCCAAGAATACGGGAGACGAGCGCTGTACCACCTGTTCCAATCATAAAGCCAAGGCTTCCTAGAATAATGAGAAATGGCATTATTAAATTGATGGAAGCAAACGCTGTTTTTCCAGCAAAATTTGACACAAAAAATCCGTCCACAACACTATAGATCGAAGTGAAGATCATCATGATAATGGAAGGAAGCGTAAAACGAAACAGCTTTCCATAAGTAAAATGATCAGATAATTGGATTTTCATAAAAATAAATCTATTCCTTTCGTATTATTTTTCAGCTTTCATCCGCTGTAATTCTTTTTGCAGGCATTTTAAATATCGTTCATTTAAAGCGAGATATTGTTCGGAAGTTTCAGGACCCCAATCAGCAAGAATACGGTTTTCAGCATCAATAATTTTTCCAGCTGTCTCAGAAGAAAGCTGTTTACCTTTCTGTGTTAAAAAGACACGTTTATTTTTTGCATTTGCGGCCTCTAAAAATATAATATCTTCACTTTCAAGCTTTCTTAGTGCAGAATTGATAGTTTGCTTAGGAAGCCCTGTCAGGCGGCAGATATCACGAAGAAGACAGCTTTCTTCGCCAAAGTTACAAATCGTGTATAAAATTTGCATTGTGCTGTCAGATAAACCACACAGATGTGACATTTCATGGTAAACAACGCCCATCTCACACTGCAAATGGTTAAGACGTTTGAGAGAAGCAGAAGATTGAACACTCATATAAAATTCCTCCGTTAATAATTGAAAATAAAAGTACGAAATCGTACCTAGAAAGTATAGTATGAAATCATACCATTGTCAAGCACAAACAAAACAATCTTTCAAGGGCTTTTGTAACATGACGCATGAACTGTAACATTTAAAATATATTGTTTGAAACACATTAACTATTGACAACACAGCAGAAGTAGTGGTAGTGTAGATGTGTTGCGGAAGCAGCTTCCAGAATAATATCTGTAAAGAAGCAAAAAATCCGCCCATAATACAATATTATATAAGGATGAGGTATTTACAATGAGAGAGTTAAAGCCAATCAAAGAAGGCAAGGTACGCGAAATCTATGATAATGGCGACAGCCTGATCATGGTAGCAACTGACCGTATCAGCTGTTTCGATGTCATTCTGAACAACGTGGTAACTAAGAAGGGAACTGTCCTTACTCAGATGTCCAGATTCTGGTTTGACATGACAAAAGATATTCTTCCAAATCACATGATCTCTACGGATGTAAAGGATATGCCGGAGTTTTTCCAGCAGGAGAAGTTTGATGGAAACAGTATGATGTGCCGCAAATTGCAGATGCTTCCTCTGGAGTGTATTGTGCGCGGATATATCACTGGAAGTGGCTGGGCAAGCTACCAGAAGACTGGAAAGGTATGCGGAATTGAGCTTCCAGAAGGCTTAAAGGAGTCTGATAAGCTGCCTGAGCCAATTTATACACCATCTACAAAGGCTGAGATCGGTGATCATGATGAGAATATTTCTTATGAGCAGAGCATTGCTCATCTGGAAAAGTATTTCCCAGGAAAGGGCGAGGAGTATGCACAGAAGCTTCGTGATTACACTATCGCACTGTATAAGAAGTGTGCAGACTACGCACTGAGCAAGGGCATCATTATTGCAGATACCAAGTTTGAGTTTGGTCTGGATGAGAATGGAAATATCGTTATCGGTGATGAGATGCTTACACCGGACAGCTCACGTTTCTGGCCGGCAGATGGCTATGAGCCAGGACATGGTCAGCCATCCTTTGACAAGCAGTTTGCTCGTGATTGGTTAAAGGCAAACCCGGACAACGATTGGACACTGCCGCAGGAGATTGTTGATAAGACAATTGAGAAGTATCTGCAGGCTTATGAGATGCTGACAGGAAAGCCATTAGCATAAATACATAAAAGATGTGAAATAAAAAAGAAGGATTTGCCAATTCGACAGATCCTTCTTTTTTGCTTTTGATACAGAATAATTTGCAGCATATAGCAATTCTTGAAAGTAATATGTTTAATGGGAGAATGTTCGTATCAGGCGAAATACCTGCTCGGCAGTATCCTCTATATTTTGCATTGCATTTGTGCGGCACATCGCTTCATCAAGTGTAGAAACGCTTCGAAGTACTGGAAAGAATGCATCAATCCCGTGCTCATTGCAGGCGATGGCATCTTTTGTGACACAGCCGGAAAAGGCAATTACAGGCTTACCATATTCTTTTGCAATTTTTGCGACACCGATAGGCGCCTTTCCCATGACAGTCTGCCCATCAAGGCGGCCCTCTCCTGTTACAACTATGTCGGCATTTTGAACATAGTCGCGAAGCTTTGTTTCCTCAAGAACAATCTTAATACCAGATTCAAGCGTGGCATGTAAAAATGTTAAAAAAGCAAAGCCAAGTCCGCCGGCAGCACCTGCACCGGAGAGACTTTCATTTACATCTGGAAAATATTTGCGTGAGAGTAATGCATAGTCTTTTAGCCAGCGATCCATCATATTGATCATTTCAGAGTCAGCTCCCTTTTGCGGTCCAAAAACAGCACTGCAGCCAGTAGAGCCGCAAAGTGGATTTGTGACATCGCAGGCAACACGGAATGTACATTTTGAAAGCTCTGGCAGCACATGGCTAGTTGTGATTGATTTAAGCTGGCGAAGTCCTTTAGTACCAAATTCGACCTGATTACCATTCTCATCAAGCATTCCAAAGCCTAGTGCCTGAAGCATACCGATGCCGCCATCATTTGTGGCGCTTCCTCCAATGCCAATCAAAAAGTGCCTGCAGCCGCGTTTAACTGCATCAGCAATGATTTCACCGACACCATAAGTTGTGGTGTGAAGCGGATTTTTCTTTTGCGGTGGGACAAGTGTAATACCAGCAGCCACAGCCATTTCAATTATGGCAGTTTTAGTAGCAGAGACAATACCATATTGGCATGAAACAGTCTCGCCTAGTGGTCCTGTGACAGAAACAGTTGTCATTTTACCGCCGCAGCCAGCGACAAGTGCATCAACCGTGCCCTCGCCTCCGTCAGCGAGTGGACGAATCACTGTAGTGGCATCAGGGTAGACCTTTTTTATGCCATTAGCAGCGCTCTCGCCGGCTTCTAATGAACTGAGACTTCCTTTAAAGGAGTCAATTGCAATTACAACATTCATAATGTTCCTTTCATTTATCGCAGGCTTTTCAAAGAGCCTAAGAATTTCTTAATAAAATCAGCACTGTCATTATAGCAAAAAACAACCCCTGATAGCAATGGGTTGCAAATCCAAAAAAAGAAATGGTTGACGCAGCTGATAGTCTCAGGGTATAATCAATACAATATGCGATTTAATAGAAACAGTAGGGTTCAAAATTGCAGGGAAGGAATTTAAAAATGAAAATTGCAGTAACGTATGATAACGGATCTGTTTTTCAGCATTTTGGAAAAACAGAGAATTTTAAGATTTTTGAAGTGGAGAATGGCGCGATCATTTCAAGTGAGGTAGTTGGATCAAATGGAGCAGGACATAGTGCGTTAGCAGGTTTTCTTGCTGATGCAGGAGTTGATGTTGTAATCTGCGGCGGCATTGGAGGCGGTGCACAGGCAGCACTTTCTGAGGCTGGAATCAAGGTATGTGCCGGCGTTTCTGGTGATGTAAATGAGGCTGCCGAAAGCTACGTAAATGGAACACTTGAGTGCACCAGTGAGGGAAATTGCGATCATCATCATGAAGAAGGCGGTCACTGCTGTCATGGTGAGGAGAGTGAAGAGTCTGGCTGCGAGGGCGGCTGCGGCGGATGCCACGGCGGCTGTGGAACACCAGAGCCAATCATGGAAGGCAAGAATGTAGGAAAGAAGTGCCGCACTCATTATAAGGGAACATTTAATGACGGAACACAGTTTGATTCCTCTTATGATCGCGGTGAGCCGCTTGAGTTTATCTGCGGTGTTGGTCAGATGATCAAAGGTTTTGATCAGGCTGTGGCAAACATGGAAGTTGGCGAGTCTGTTGAGATCCATCTGATGCCAGAGGAAGCATACGGCATGCCGGATCCAGCTGCAATCTTTACACTTGAGATTGCGCAGCTTCCAGGTTCAGAGGAACTTGAGGCAGGTCAGCAGGTATATCTGTCTAATCAGTTTGGTCAGCCATTCCCAGTTAAGGTTGTTGCAAAAGATGATAAGACTATTACTTTTGATGCAAACCATGAGATGGCAGGCAAGGAATTAAACTTTACAATTGAGCTTGTCAGCGTAGAAGCGTAAGAAAATCAGTGAATCCGAATGTTTTTAGAATTGCGAAAGTTGCATGGCAACGGAGCAATTCGCGGGTATCAGTTAGGAGGTAAGTGGTTGCAGACAAAGGATGATGAAATTATAGAGCTGTATTGGAAACGAGATCCAAAAGCAATAGAGGAGACACAGACGCATTATGGGGAAAAGCTTGGCAGACTCTCATTTGGTATTTTGGAAAACAGAGAAGATGCACAGGAATGTGTCAATGATACTTATCTTCGAACCTGGAATTCTATACCGCCGACAAGACCGCAGTTTTTCTTTGCGTACCTTGTAAAGATATGCCGCTTTTTATGTTTTGATGTGCTAGATCATAAAAATGCGCAAAAGCGAAGCGCTTTGGTAGTTGAGCTTACGCATGAAATGCAGCAGTGCATTCCAGATTCACGCAATGAAGATAAGGTGCAGGGGGAACAGATCGGACAGAATATAACAGCTTTTTTGAGGACACAGTCAAAGCAGGACAGACTTTTATTTATGAAACGCTATTGGTATGGTGTGAGTATAAAAGATCTGGCGCAGCAGATGCAGATAAGTGAGAGCAGTGCAAAGGTGAGGCTGCATAGAATACGTGGGCGGTTAAAAAAATATCTGGAAAGTGAGGGTATTTGGATATGACAGAAAAGGATTTGTTAGACAGCTTGCGCTTTGTGGATGATGACCTTATAGAGGAAGCTGGATTAGAACAGTTAAAAGAAGAAAAACAGAAAAAAATAAATGGAAAAGTGATTTTTTTGAGGACAGCACTTACAGCAGCCGCGGGCATTTGTATTTTCACCGCAGGAACAGTTATGGGAAGAAAGATCACGGCAAAAAAAGATCAAACAGATGGTGCGCTGATGATGGCTGCGTATACAGAAAGCGAATATGAAAAGGAAATCTTAGCGCTCGAGGGAAGTGAAACACTGGCGGAGGCAGAGGCTTACGCGGAACCTGAAGATAAAAATACACTTTCGGTTTCAACGATCACATTGGGAAAAGAAACAAAAAGTCAGATCAGTGAAGATGAGACATCACATAATGAATTGCCAGCTACGAGTATTGGTGGGATAGATGTATTCTTTTATAAAAAAGAAGGTTCTAGTTATTTTTTCGCTTCATTTGAACAAAATAATGTTTCCTATACTTTGCAGGCTGATACGCTGCGAAAAGTCGTGCAGGCAGCAGCAGATACGATCTGCGGAATGGGCATAGTCACAGTTGTGGATTAATTGATAAAATTTTTTTCAGAATGTGTAACCTTACATCTAATTTTCCGTCTTAAAGAGTGAAGACATAAAAGTCTTAAATAAAATTTTGTGAAAGTAATCTGGTATCAAAGGAGTACATCATATTAGGAAAGGCAGGATAATGATATGAGAAGAAAGAATTTAATGAGACTGACAGCTGCAATGGGAATGATGATGGCATGCTCACAGGTGATGCAGGCAGCCGCACCTGTATGGGGCAATGAGACTGTGGAAGAAACAACGGCAGGCTCTCATGATGATTTGATCGAAATTCCAACGCTTGAGGATGAGGAATATCCTGTGGATCAGGGAAAGCAAAATTATGTCGATACAATTGTGCAGGCAGATAACCGCATCGGATCAATGTTAATGGAAAAGCTTACGGCAGAGAATAAAAATGTATTTATTTCTTCCTATAGTATTGCAGCAGCACTGACGCTTCTTAGTCACTGCTCTGAAAACGGTGGACAGATTGAGCAGTTAAAAGAATTTCTTGACTTAAACAATATGAGTGAGAGTGAGATTTTAGCAGCGCAGGAAGAACTGGCAGCGATTCTTGGAACAAATAAGGAAAATCAGGAAGATGAAAATGAAGCGTCATCAGATTCATCAGAGGAAGTAGTGAGTGTAGAAAGTGATGATTACAGCATTCCAAAGTCAATTTTAGAAACAGCAAATGCTATGTATGTGGACGAGAAAATGAAGATGTCATCTTCATTTGACGATCTGGCGGATATACTTTCAAATACATATCAGGCATCACTAAAGCGCTGTGATTTATCGTCAGCAGAAACAATGAATGAAATCAATGATTGGGTCAATGAGAAGACGCACGGGCTGATTCCATCAATTCTTGATGAACCAATGGATCCGAGTATTCGAATGACACTTTTAAATGCTGTTTATTTTAAGGCTGCATGGGTAAATGCATTTGAAAAAGAGTTAACAGACAAGCAGATCTTCCATGGAAAAGAGGGTGATATATCTGTGGATATGATGCATCAGCAGGATCATTTTGAATATGCAGAAAATGATGAGTATCAGATGATTCGTCTGCCTTACCATGGTGGCTGTGAGATGACGGTTTATCTGCCAAAGGACAGCATAACTACTGATAAATGGAGCGAAAAAGATTATCTCTATCAGCTTGGGCTTGAGGCAGATAAGCAAGAGTGGGATAGTCGCGAGGTTTCTCTTTCAATGCCAAAGTTTGAGATGGAATATGGAAAAGAATTAAAAGATATATTAAAAGAACTTGGACTAGAGGCAATTTTTGATGGCTGTATTTATGACAGACTTACAGATGAAGAGATGGCAGCCGGATCAATCTACCATAAAACAGCAATTAAAAATGATGAAAACGGAACTGAGGCAGCAGCAGTAACCATGGCGCTTATGGAAGCAATGGCACTTTTACCAGAGGATGATATAGTTGAGATGAACATGGATCATCCATTTTACTTTACAATTTCTAATACACAGACAGGCTTAAAGCTTTTTGAGGGATGCGTGTACAACCTTAAGTAAATATAGTTAGTCAGAACTCCATGAGCAAAAACGTGATTATTTTGCTCATGGGGTTAATTTTTTATTCTGTTTTTTTGGAGAGCATAGTCTTTTGGTAATGACCTGGTGTCACCTTTTTGTATCGTTTGAAGATGCGGTTAAAGTAACTTAGATCATTAAAGCCACATGAGTAGGCGACTTCTGTGATACTTTTTTGGGAAGAAGATAAAAGCTCACAGGCACATTCAATTCTGTAATAATTTAAATAATCAATAGGAGATTTTCCTGTAATTGAGTGAAACAACCGACAGAAATGTTCTGGAGAAAGATTTAAAACATCAGCAAGATCAGCAAGTGTCAGGCGTGAGGCATAATTTTTTCTAATATAATTGAGTACCGTTTTAATTTGTTCGGTACTCTTTGCATTTCTGCGCTCAGCCATATCAGTGACAGTATAGGAGTGATCATGCAGAATTTGACCAAATAGCTGCCACATAAGTCCGACCGTAAAAAATTCGTAGCCGGTTTGACGCTTATCCATTACCTCAAACATCTGGCAGATCAGTTCACTGCAGCGAGTACCCTTTTCAAAAAAAGGATAAATAAGCGTATCAGTATCAAAAAAGTCGCAGTACTTTCTGTGAAGCAGTGCGCTGCTGCTTTCCATAAAGCGGCTGGTGTCAAATACGAGACACTCATAGATGCAGTTATCGGGAACACCGCCATGGACGGCTCCGGCAGAAATGATGGCAGTATCACCCTTATGTAAGGTCTTAGTTTTTCCATCAACTGACAAAGAGAAGCTTCCGCTTAACACAAGCATAATCTCATGTTCAAGGTGCCAGTGAAAGGGCATTTCATATCGGGGATGACTTCTATCAACATAGTACAATTCAATTGGAAAACCAGAGGTTCCTCTGGCTGTATTCTCATGCGAAGCTAAAAATTTCATATAAATCCTTTCATAAATAAATGGGCACATACTTAAATATTTTTGTGCACTTATCAACATAAACTAGAAAATATAGGTTTGTCTGGACAAACTTAGGAAAAATAACAGCAAAAACAAAATGATTATACAGCAAAAACAACAAAATATCAATATAATCCAATAGATAATCATGATAAACAATGACATAAACGAAAATGAAATGTATAATCAGGATAGAAGGTTTGTAAAGATTCTCGCCAGATGTGTCTGACGGGAAGTGATATCAATGAAAATAGGAGGGATGAAAATGCAGATCGACGAGATTAAAGACCAAATTTGTGATGTGTGTCACAAAATGTGGCAGTTGGGCTGGGTTGCAGCAAACGATGGAAATGTAAGTGTACGTTTGGATGACGGAACATTTCTTGCAACACCAACTGGAATGAGCAAGAGCTTTATCACACCAGATAAGCTGCTTCGTATCGATGCATCAGGAAACATTTTAGAGGGAGCACCGGGACTGCGTCCGTCAAGTGAGATTAAGATGCATATGAGATGCTACGAAAAACGCGACGATGTAAGGGCAGTTGTACATGCACATCCGCCGACAGCAACTGGTTTTGCAGTTGCACACAGACCGATGGATATGTATAACATGATCGAGGATGTAGCTGCGATTGGAGCTGTTCCGCTTACACCATATGGAACACCGAGTACAACAGAGGTGCCGGACGCAATCGAGCCATATTTAAACGAGCATGATGTAATGCTTCTTGAAAATCATGGTGCATTAGCCGTTGGAAGTGATGTAATTACTGCTTATTATAGAATGGAAAGTCTTGAGCTGTGGGCAAAGATTACGCTTAATGCAATTTTGCTTGGCGGCAGCTACGATATTGACCGCAAGAATATCGATAAGCTGATCAATCTGCGTTCCTACTATCATATCACAGGAAAGCATCCAGGCTATAAAAAGTTTGAGCGCAAAGATGAAGGGGAACCAACCGATAAATAAGCGCAGACAAAAAGATTTAAAATTTTATCGAATAAAATAGAGATCTATATAAATAAATAGAAAGAGAGGATACTTATGTTATATCCAAAGATTGGAATCCGCCCAGTTATTGATGGACGCTGGGGCGGTGTACGTGAAAGTCTTGAAGCTCAGACTATGGCAATGGCAGAGAACGCAGCAAAGCTGATCTCTGAGAATTTAAAATATCCTGATGGAACACCAGTACAGTGCGTAGTTGGATGTACTACAATTGGAGGCGGTGCAGAGGCAGCACGTGTTGCAGAGCAGTTTTCTACACAGAACGTAACGGCAACATTATCTGTAACACCATGCTGGTGCTATGGAACAGAGACATTTGATATGGATCCAACCACAATTAAGGCTGTATGGGGATTCAATGGAACAGAGCGTCCAGGTGCTGTTTATTTGGCAGCAGTTTTGGCAGCACATGCACAGCGTGGTCTGCCGGCATTTTCCATCTATGGACATGATGTTCAGGATGCAAACGATACTTCCATTCCTGCTGATGTAGCAGAAAAAATTCTTCGTTTCGCACGAGGCGCAGTTGCAGCAGGCTGGATGCGCAATAAAGCATATGTTAATATCGGTGCAGTAACTATGGGAATTGCAGGAAGCTTCTGTGATGCAGATGTACTTCAGAAATATTTCGGCATTCGTGCAGAGTGGGTTGATGAGGTTGAGATTCTTCGCCGTATCACTATCGGAATTTATGATCACGAAGAGTATGAGAGAGCTCTTGCATGGGTAAAGGAAAACTGCAGAGAAGGTTTTGATAAGAATGCAGGTAAAAATTTCCCAGATGTTATTACAAAATCAAAGGTAATTGCTCCTGATAAGGACTGGGAATTTATTGTAAAGATGACTCTTATTATGCGTGATATTCTTTATGGAAATCCGCGTCTTGATGAGCTTGGATGGCATGAAGAGGCACTGGGACGAAATGCAGTTGCCGGTGGCTTCCAGGGACAGAGACAGTGGACAGACTGGCTGCCAAATGCCGACTTTACAGAGGCAATTTTAGCTTCCACATTTGACTGGAATGGACCAAAGGCACCGACTCCGTTTGCAACAGAAAATGATACATGCAATGGAATTGCAATGCTTCTTGGAAATCTGATTTCTGGTTCAGCACCGTGCTTCCATGATGTGCGTACATACTGGAGTCCAGAGGCGTGTGAGCGAGTAACTGGACATAAGCCAGACGGTGTAGCTTCAAATGGATTTATCCATCTGATCAATTCTGGTGCGACAGCACTTGATGGATCTGGCGCATGTGTTGACGAGAATGGAAATCATGTGATGAAGCCATTCTGGGAGATGAAGGAAGAGGATATCAAGAATTGTCTTGAAGCAACTGACTGGTGCAGAGCAGATTATGAATATTTCCGCGGCGGCGGCTATTCAAGCCATTTCCGGTGCCACGCTGAAATGCCTGTAACGATGCTTCGTTTTAATATTATTGACGGAGTTGGCCCAGTGCTTCAGATCGCAGAGGGCTGGACAGCAGATCTGCCGGATGAGATTCACAATCCGATTGATAAGCGTACCGATCCGACATGGCCTACTACATGGTTCTGTCCGAGACTTACAGGTGAGGGCGCATTTACCGATGTTTACAGCGTAATGGCAAACTGGGGTGCAAACCACGGAGTTACAGTATACGGACATGTTGGTGCAGATTTGATTACACTGGCAAGTATGCTTCGCATTCCGGTAACAATGCATAATGTGGAGAAGGAGAAGGTTTTCCGTCCGCATTCATGGGCAAGCTTTGGAACGCAGGATGTTCAGGCAGCTGATTATGCGGCATGCAAGAACTATGGACCGCTGTATTAAATCCGTTACAGTTCATTTCAGAAAATGGCAAAAAAATATTCAAGTGTGTTGACTATTTTTCTGTGTGCCATATTTCTAACTTGTGTCTTTGGACATAGGGGCATAAGTATGGCATCACAGAATACAGAACAAAAAAATAATTTAATGGTGCAGATGGAGTATTATCAGTATAACGTCTGTGCCTCCTGCCACCCAGAGGACGATTTCTTTGCAGTTGTGTCGGACACAATAAGCCCAATTAAGCAAAAATATCCATATGAGATTGCAGTTTATAATACATTTCGTGCGGAAGATAAGAAGCGATTTGAAAAGCGACTGCAGGAACTTATGTTAAAAGAAACAGATGTTAGTCTGCCTGCTTTGATTATAATTTCAGAAGATTCAGAGGCTTTAGTTTGTCTTAGCGGATTGGATGAGATTAAAGAAAAGCTTGAAGATACACTTAAGCAGGCTGCACAGCCAGAGCAATTTGTTTCTAAGGAAGCGGCACTTGAATCGGATGAAAAAACAGAGGCTGCATCTCTGATAGAAAATGAAAGTCAGAACCAGATGCAGATATCAAGCAGTGACTGGAAAGAGCAGCTTCGTGAAGCTGTTTCTAAAGATAAAAGCACCGACTCTGTTATTTTATATTTTTCTACTGTTTCCTGTACTGACTGCAGTGAAGTAAAATCGCTTTTGAAAAAGATGACTGATGAGCAGACAACAAAAAAGCCTCTTGTAATACATGAGTTTAATATTGCAGAGGAAGATAATGTAGTTTTGCTGCAGAAGTTGTTTTCAATCTATGATGTTGCATCAGATAAGCAGCAGGTTCCGATTGTTTTCTTTAGTGGCGGTTATTTAAGCGGGTCAAAGGCTGTAACACAAGGACTAGAACAAAAGTGGAAAGATGATGAGCTTACTGGATTTAATCTGGAAAATATACTGTCAGATGATGCTTCCTGGAAGGAAGAAAATAAAGATCAGGCATCTTTTAAGACTTATATAGGACTTGCAGCAGCTGGCTTTATTAACGGAGTTAATCCATGTGGTGCTTCTATGCTTTTGATGCTGCTTGCAGCGATTGCAATGTCAGGACGTTCTGTTATAAAAACGGGATGTGCTTATCTTGCAGGAAAGTTTACAGCATACTGTGCGATGGGAATGGGATTATATAAACTTTTCATGGCGATAGGGCAGGATATATTTTTGAGTATCAGTAATGTATTTACATGGATTTTTGCAGCAGTATTTTTTATACTTGCGATATTATATCTGATTGATTTTGTCAATGTAAAACGAAAACAGTACGGAAAAATACGAATGCAGCTTCCTACAGCGCTTCGTAAATGGAATCATGAGCGCATTGAAAAGGCATCTAAAATAAATGCAAAGTGGATGATTCCGGCAGCAGTTGTTTTAGGAATTGTGATTTCAGCAGGAGAATTTTTCTGCACGGGGCAAGTATATTTAGCTGCTATTCTTTACATGATGAAGATGCAGCAGGAAATGAAACTTCAGACAAATGTAGCATTTATTGTTTATGTAACGGCGATGTGCATACCAAGCTTTTTGATTGTATTAGTAATCGAAAAGACAAAAAATGTAATTCATATGTCAAATAAGACATTAGAATGGCTTCCAGCCATTAAGCTTGTGACTGCGATTGTATTTTTTATATTTGCCGTGTTCATGCTTATGCAATAATCCAGCTTAATGCCTGCCGCAGACAATAGCGCTGGCAGCAGATATTATGTCAGTCTTTTGTAAGCTCTGCATGATCAATAGGTTCAATGCCGGTATATTCTTCAAGCAAAGCAAAATCAGGCGTGCCATTTGTGATCATATCGGTTAGCTTTGCGACTAGATATTGACGGGCAGCACCGCGATGAATATAGCAAGGCTGAGGGTCTTTGTAGAGGTCCATGCAGGTCGTAAGAATTGTTTTTTCGCTAAGTGGTATATCACTAAGCGGTCCACGGTAAAGTTCGATATTTTCAGCCGAAAGGACTAGTTCTGGCACAGATGCTTTCTTTTTTCCAAAGTGAAACATAGGTAATCTCCTTTATAAGATATGTTTTAATGTCGAAATAAAGACTAACCTTAGTATATCACTTGGACACAAAAAAGGGAATAGATTACATTGCTTTTGGGGAAGTGATGCTGAAAAAAGTGATAAAAATGTGAAAGAAATGTGTCAAAGATGTGAAAAATATGTTGCAAAGTGAAAAATAATTGGTTATAATAAAAGTAGCATCATTCAAAAGCTACGTTAAAATGTAAAAAGTAACAAAAAAGCACTTTTTAAGAACATACCTGAGAGATGACATATATGCGGTGGAAGGTATGAAAAGAGAGAAGAAAAATCAAAAGGGAGGAATTTCAAATGAGAAAGTTCACAAAGGCAGCAGCAATGCTCTGCGCAGCAGCAATAGTAATCCCGTCCGCATCTGTATTTGCAGCAGAAGACGGCGGTGCATCTGAGCTTACAGAAGTAGGTACATATCCAATCAGTGAGGAGCCGCTTGAGTTCACAATGTTCCGTACCAACATGCCAAACGTAGAAGACTTCCAGACAAACGACTTCACAAAGTATATGGAAGATCTGACCAACATCAAGTTCACCTTCGAGGCAGCTGCACGTGATGACCGTGCTGAGAAGCTGAACATGGAGTTCAACACAAATACCTATCCAGACGTTATCATGCACTATGCACCAGACGCAGCAAAGTGGGGCGTTGAGGAAGGCATCCTGATTCCGCTGGATGATCTGATTGAGGCAAATATGCCAAACTACATGGAGAAGATGGGCCAGTATCTTGATCAGATGAGAGAAACTGATGGACATATCTATCAGCTTGCTGGTCTGAATGAGTGTTATCATTGCCAGTATGCTCGTAAGATGTGGGTAAATACACATTATCTTGAGGAGATGGGTGTAGAAGTTCCGCAGACAACTGAGGAGTTCTATGAGGTATGTAAGAAGTTCGTAGAGACATATCCTGACAAGATCGCAATCGGCGGTGCAAGCTCAGGCTGGTATGTTGATTTTGTAGCATGGCTTATGGGTTCCTTCACACTGGATTCCGGTGAATATGGAAAGCTTGCTTTAACTCCAGACGGAGAGATAGTTAGTGCGGCTACCACCGAGGAGTGGAGAGAGGGTCTTCGCTACATCAAGAGCCTGTATGATATCGGTGCAATTTATGATGGAAACTTTACACAGGATGCAGAGCAGCTTCGTACAATCATGAATCAGGAAGATGTTCCGGTTCTGTTCGTTCCATTTGGAACCATTTCCGATGGAATTGATTCTGATTCCAACAATGAAGTTTACAGACAGTATCAGTGTATTTCTCCTCTGGAAGGACCAGATGGAACACGCATTACACCATACTTCAAATATAGTGGTCTTGAGACAGGAAGCTTTTCTATTACAGACAAGTGTTCAAATCCGGCAGCAGTTCTTCGCTGGGTAGATTACTTCTTCTCTGAGAAAGGTGATATCTCCGCACAGTTTGGTGCTGATGAAGGAAAAGACTGGGTTTGGGAACCAAACGATGGTTCTGTAGGCTTAAATGGTGAGCCAGCTATGTATAAGATCTCTGATGAGGCTCAGTATTCTTCTGAGGTACAGAATCATGACTGGCAGGATCTTGTAATCCGTTATGCACCGGCTGAGTATCGTCTGGGCGCTGCAACCGATCCGGATGTAGATACTGGTACAAGTGCAGGTCTTGAGAAACTTCTGTATGATGCAACAAAGGAAAAGCAGGAGCCATACGGACAGAATCCAGAGAATGGTGATCTTGATGTATTGCCAGATCTTAAGATGACAGCTGATGAGTCTACCGAGCTGCAGACTATTCAGGTTGAGGTTAAGAATTATATCAATAGTGCAAAGGTTGCATTTATTACTGGAACAAAGAGCCTTGATGATGATTGGGATACCTATCTGAAGGAACTGGATGCATGTGGTCTTCAGACTATGATCGATATCTATCAGGCAGCATATGACAGACAGTTTAAGGCTGAATAAGCTGGTGTGTATATACTGTGGCAGATGATCTGACTGTGGAGGAGGCAGGTGGAACTTCCACCTGCCTTTTTCTAATGACTTTTGGCCGTGACGTATAAATGAAAAGTCAGAATAAAAGTGCTGTCATGAAAAAAACAAAAAAAGGAGGTCACCTGATCTTGAAAGAAATAAGTAAACCAAAAAAGAAAAAGAAGCTCGGAAAGAGCTATAATTGGCAGTTCTGGGCAATTATTGCATTGCCGATGATCTATGCATTTGTTTTTGCCTATATTCCGATGGGTGGAATTATAGTTGCATTCCAGAAATATTCCCCAAGAAAGGGAATCTTAGGAAGTGAGTGGGTTGGACTGAAGTATTTTAAGCAGTTCTTTACAACACCATCCAGCAGAAAAATTATTTTCAATACATTATATCTTGGTATTTATAGTTTAATTGCAGGATTCCCGATTCCGATTCTTCTGGCAATTCTGTTAAACGAGATGAGAAGCAAGAAGTATAAGAAATTTATCCAAATGGTTACTTATGCACCATACTTTATTTCTACCGTTGTTATGGTTGGTATGATGATGCGTATGATGGATATGCGTACTGGTATCATCAACCGCGCACTGCAGTCAATCGGTATTGGTCCTATTAACTTCTTTGGTGAAGTTAATCTGTTCCCGTCACTTTATGTATGGAGTGGTATCTGGCAGGGTGCTGGTTATTCTTCTATTATTTATATAGCAGCACTTGCCGGTGTAAGCCCTGAGCTTCAAGAGGCAGCTATCGTAGATGGTGCAAACCGTTTCCAGAGAATTATTCACGTGGATCTGCCGGCAATCGTTCCAACAATTATCACAATGCTTATCTTTAACTGTGCAAGCATTATGAACATCGGATTCGATAAGGTTTACCTGATGCAGAATGATATGAATATAGACCGTGCAGAGGTAATCTCAACATTCGTTTACAAGGTTGGTCTTACGAGAGGTGATTTCTCATTCTCAACTGCGGCCGGTCTATTCCAGTCTCTTGTAAGCTTTATTCTTCTTGTTATAGTAAACAAGATTTGTAAGACGGTAACAGAGACGAGTCTGTGGTAAAGGAGGGAGAAACGAATGAGTAAGACACAGGTAAAATCAAACGACCGTTTTAGCAAGTTTAGAATGGAAAGCCCACTAGGCAAGTTTTTTACAATTTTGCTGTATGTGGTTATGACGATCATTGTATTGATCGTGCTTCTTCCAGTACTTCATATCATTGCGGCATCCTTCTCTGATCCGCAGGCGATGATCAGCGGCAAGGTATCCTTTTGGCCGAAGGACTTTACACTGCGAGGATATGAGGCAGTATTTACATATAAAAAGTTTTGGACAGGTTTTCGTAATTCCCTGTTCTACATGGTATTCGGAACATTTATCAACATTGTAATGACACTTCTTTGTGCATATCCTCTTTCAAGAAAAGAGTTTACTGCGCGCAATAAGGTTGCAATGTTCTTCGTATTCACAATGTATTTCTCTGGTGGTATGGTTCCAAGCTTCATGCTCGTAAATGCACTTGGCCTTGTAGATACCATTTGGGCAATGCTTATTCCAGGCGCAATGTCTACATACAACATGATCATTGCAAGAACATATATGATCAACTCCATTCCAGATGAGCTGTATGAGGCAGCCGAGATTGATGGATGTACACCATTTAAGTATTTGATTCGTATTGTTGTTCCACTGTCAAAACCTATTATCGCAGTACTTGTTCTGTACTATGGTGTTGCAAGATGGAACTCCTATCAGGATGCAATTTTGTACTTACAGAAGGCAAATTATTTACAGCCATTACAGATCATCCTTCGTGAGATCCTTATTATGAATGATATTGATGAGACAATGATGGGCAATGCCGATGCACTGGCAAGACAGAGAGGTTTGAAGGATCTTCTTCAGTACTCTGTTATCGTTATTGCATCAGTTCCAGTTATGATAATTTATCCATTCGTTCAGAAATACTTCGTAAAGGGTGTTATGATCGGAGCAGTAAAGGGCTAATCAATGAGAAATAGGGTAAGGGGAGTTATGTCCTTTTACAAGTAAAAACCGTTTAGTTATGCACAAAAAGAGGCTGTGAAAAAATAATTTCTTATTTTTTCACAGCTCAAGATTGGAGGATATATGTACCAGTTTAACCGTGAAGAGTACAACAAGAGAATGGAATGGTATGTAGATGCCAGATTCGGAATGTTTATCCATTGGGGACTGTATTCAATTCCAGCAAGAGGCGAGTGGGTGCGCAGTGTTGAGGAAATTCCGAAGGAAGACTACATGAAATATTTTTATGAGTTTGATCCTAAGGATTATGATCCAAAGAAATGGGCGAGAGCGGCAAAAGAAGCCGGTATGAAATACGTAGTATTAACAGCTAAGCATCATGATGGTTTTTGTCTGTTTGATAGTAAGTATACAGAGTTCAAGTCTACTAATACAAAATGCGGCCGCGATCTTGTTGCAGAGTACGTAGAAGCAGTTCGAGCAGAAGGCTTGAAAGTTGGTCTGTATTTTTCTTTGATCGATTGGTATCATGATGATTTTCCACACTACGGTGATCGTCAGCATCCAATGAGAAATAACCCGGCCTACACGAATGAAAATCGTAATTGGGATAATTATGTAACGTTTATGCATAATCAGGTGCGAGAGATTTGTACTAACTATGGCCAGATTGATGTGTTGTGGTTTGATTTCTCTTATGACGATATGATGGGCGAAAAGTGGGGTGCTACAAAGCTTGTAAATATGGTAAGAGAGCTTCAGCCGCAGGTTATTATTGATAACCGATTAGAAGCAAGTGGACAGGGCTATGGCTCACTGGCAACAGGAAACCCAACTCCATATCACGGTGATTTTGTAAGCCCAGAGCAGATTATTCCGCCACATGGTATTCGCGATGTAAACGGTGATCCGCTGAACTGGGAAGCATGTATTACGATGAACAACAACTGGGGATATTGTGCTAGAGACAAGTTCTTTAAGCCATCCTCAATGATCATAAAAAAGTTGGTAGAGTGTGTATCAAAGGGAGGCAACATGCTTTTGAATGTTGGCCCCGATGCATATGGAAACATTCCGCCTGAATCGCTGCAGATTTTGAGCGAGATCGGTGCATGGATGAAGAAAAATAGTAAGAGTGTTTATGGCTGTGGAATGGCAGGGATCGAAAAGCCAGATTATGGCCGTGTGACAAGAAATGGAAATCTTTTGTATTACCACATGTTTGAAAATACGATGGGACCAGTGCCGCTTACGGGAATTAAGCCAGGTACTATAAAGAAGATACGTCTTTTATGTGATGGAAGTGAGGTACCGATTTCTGACAGCTGGGTTCATACCGATTACCCAGATATCGTGTTTGCAAATCTTGGACCAGATCCAGTTCTGCCAGATGCAGTAGATACCGTGCTGGAGGTTGAGCTGACAGAATAAAGATTTAATGAGAAAGGAATGGTAGATAAGAAATGCTGTTAGCATTAGAGCTGTCTTTGAAGGAAAAAATTGAAAAGCAGTATGAAGAGTGGATGGCTTGCTGTCCGAACAAAAAGAGTGAGATAGATGCGTGGATTAAAAGCGCAGATGAGGACGAGGCAGTCTGCATGAAGTACCTTTACGCATATATGCATCCGTGTGATATTGTATCTTATGATGTAGAAGTGATTGCATCCTATGTAAAGGCAACACTCGATATGTATGCGAATGTTCCATATGCAAAACAGGTGCCGGCAGAGCTGTTCTTTACATATGTATTATGCGTGCGTGTCAACAACGAGGATCTTGATAAGAGCCGTGAGTGGATTTACAGACAGCTTGTTGATCGCGTTAAGGATAAAAAGACAATGGTAGAGGCCGCACTTGAGGTTAACTACTGGTGTTATGAAAAGGCAACCTATATTCCGTCTGATGATCGTACTCTGGCACCATTTGGTATGTGCAATTCCGCACGCGGACGATGTGGTGAGGAATCAACACTTGCTGTATCTGCTATGAGAAGTGTTGGTATTCCAGCAAGACAGTGTTATGTCCCGCGTTGGGCACACTGTGATGACAACCATGCATGGGTTGAGGTGTGGGCAGATGGCGATTGGCATTATCTTGGAGCATGTGAGCCAGAACCAGTACTTGATAAGGGTTGGTTTACTGCAGCTGCATCAAAGGCAATGCTTGTTCATGCAAAGGCATTTTCAGACCTGGAAAGCTCTGCAGAAATAGCTTATAAGACACCGCTTTATGCGCTGATGAATGTAACAGAGCGCTATGCAGATTGTGCGAAGCTGACTGTAACAGTAACTGATCATGGCGTACCGGTGCAGAATGTTTCTGTTTTATTCTGTCTTGTCAATTATAGTGAGCTTTTCCCACTTCATAAAGAAAAAACAGCATCTGATGGCAGTGTGTCCTTTATGACAGGTAAGGGTGATCTGTATGTATGCACCGTTTACAATGGAAAATATCTTGGTCAGAAAATTGATATGAGAGAGCAGCAGTCTGTTGTATTAAAGATGGAGCAGGCAGCAGATCCAGAGAAGATGGAAGGCATAATCGAGGAGCGCTTTGATTTGAACCCACCGATTGAGGCTATGCCAAAGAGTACTGGTGCACAGATGAAGAGTGTGCATGAGGCTCGCCTTGCTGAGTGTGAGAAGATTCGCGCTGATTATGAGGAAGGCTTTGTAAAGGAAGATAAAGACAGCAGTGATCCGTGGAATCGCTATTTTGTCAATGCAAGAGGAAACAGACAGGAGCTTGAAAAATTCAGACAGATGACTGAGTTTACAGATGAGGATAAGCGTCTGATGCTTGATACGCTTCGTGATAAGGATTTTCTTGATACTACAGCAGAGGTACTTGCATCATATTTGCGTGCTGCATTGCCATATAAGAACAATTTCTGTACAGAGCTTTACCAGAAATATTTGCTTGCACCGCGTGCTGGTCATGAAAAGCTTATGGGAAGCAGAAGCCGTATTGTTTCTCTGTTATCTGAAAAAAATGTATTCCCACAGGATGGCACAGTGACTGCAAAGATGGTATGGGAGTATGTAAATCATGGCTTAAATACAGTGCCGGATTATGGAACAGGAAACTGGCCGGCAGAGGCAGATGGCTGTATAAAGTGTGAGATCATTACCGAGGTTTCAAAGAGAGTTGTCTTTGTTGAGATTTGCCGTGCTATTGGTATTTTGGCACGCTTAAATCCAGTAACAGGAAAGGCAGAGAGCGTTTGCGAAAAGAACGGTGAGATTTGCTTTGAGTCTATGGAAAAGGAAGTTCAAAAGATAGATGAGCCAGAGAAGCAGGTAACACTGACTTTAGTAAATAAATCTGATCGTAAGCTTGAGTACTGGCTTCATATGACGATTGCCCGTTTTGAAAATGATGTTTATCAGACGCAAAACTATGATGATCTTGCAATTGAGCCGGGAGAAGAAAAGGAACTTTCCTTGGCGAAAGGTGCTTACCGCATCATCACCACACAGCGTCAGATTGATGGTGGCGTCAGCTGTATCGCAAGCAGCTTTGTTATGAGCGAAGATCGTGTATTTGAGCTTCGTCAGGCACCGGCAAAGATTGCCGAAAAGTGTCATGAGGCAGAGCTTAGTGATGCGACAGTACAGCAGGTGACAGCAGAGGGAAAGATGGTTGGCGATCCTGTTTTGATGACTTCACTTTATCAGGGACAAAAATCAATTCTTGTTTTTGCAGATCCAGGAAAAGAGCCGACAGAGCATCTGTTCCAGGAGATTCTTGAGTGTAAGGAAGCTTACAAGAGGCAGGGATACAGAGTTATAATTGCACTTGAGAATACGGATGTTTTAAAGAACGAGACATTACAGCGTGTACTTAATGCAGGGTTAAATCTTGTATGCGTGACAGTAAAGAATGATGCATATTTGTATCAGCTGCATGAGGCACTTCATGTCGGAGACGAGCGTCTTCCATATGCTGTTGCAGTGAATACAGAAGGCAAGGGACTTTTTGCATTCGCAAATTATAACATTCGTACAGCATGGACATTGATGGAAATTCTTGATGCAAAGGGCTAATTGGTTGAAGTTTATGGACAAGTAAATATTTATTGCAAAGTCCGAGGGACTTTTGTAACATTGTGTGTGAACAGTAACACTAATTGAAAGAAATTTTCAAAAAAACGAAATTTGATCTTCCAATTTCTTGAAGATCGCATTATAATGGTAGCCGCAAAGGTCAGACGCTTGCGGCTACCATTTGCTATTATATGAAAGTGGGGAGATACATTATGGTATCACAGATTTTAGCTGTCCTTATTTTTCTCGTGATGTTCGCCCTGATCATTACTGAGAAGATAGAGAGACACATTGTAACACTAGGCTGCGGTCTGCTTATGATCATTTTAGTATTCGGTATCACAATGCATAGCGGCAGCGCAATCATGGAGACGCTGAATATTGGAAGTATTTTCACGGCGGACTTCTGGCATGCTTCCAGTGAGGCAGGAGAGTCTTCATCTGGAATCAACTGGTCAACGATCATTTTTATCGCAGGTATGATGATCATGGTTGAAGGAATGGGAAAGGCAGGATTTTTCCGTTGGCTTTGTCTGCAGATTGCAAGACTTGTTCACTATAAGCCAATTGCTGTATTTGTCACCTTTATGATCATGTCATTTGTACTGGCTATGTTCATTGACAGTATTACAGTTATTTTGTTTTTAGCAGCAGTTACTATTGAACTTTGTCTTTTGTTAAAGAGCAATCCGGTACCGATGATTATCGCAGAGATTTTCTGTGCAAATCTTGGTGGCTCAGCAACAATGTGCGGAGATCCGCCGAACATCATTATCGGAACCTCCATGGGTTACAGCTTCTTTGATTTCTTGACAAATACTGGTGCCATTGCAGCTATTTCACTTGTTGTAGTTGTAATTTACTTTTATTTCTGTTTCAGAAAGAAGCTTGTTGCGCCGGGAACAGCGCCTGTTGATCCGGCATCTTGTCCAGATCCAAATTCTGCTATTACAGACAAGAAGGAGTTTATTAGCAGCGTAGTGATCTTTTTGATCGCAGTTGTTCTTCTTGTTTCACATGCAAATACAGGACTGACAGTTGCTTTCATCGGTACATTTATTGCAATTATTACTTTGATTGTAGAGCATAAGTATGCAGCAGAGCTGTTAAAGAAGGTTGATTACAAGACACTGCTGTTCTTTGTTGGACTTTTCGTTGTTGTTGGTGGTTTGGAGCAGACTGGTGTTCTTACAGTAATTGCTGAATTTATCAGTAAGGTAAGTGGTTCCAACACAAAGTTAATGGTAGCAATTATCATCTGGATCTCAGCATTTGCAAGTGCATTCGTTGATAATATCCCGTTTGCAGCAACCATGATTCCAGTTGTCAGAAGCTTGTCAGCACTGCAGGGTGTTGATTTGGAGACACTTTCCTGGGCACTGGCAATGGGTACTGATATCGGAGGAAGTGCGACACCAATCGGTGCTTCCGCAAATGTAGTAGGTATTTCCGTATCTTCAAAGAATGGTCATCCGATTGGATGGGGCAAGTACTGTAAGTATGCAGCACCGGCAACCATTATTGTTGTTTTGATTTCTATGCTGTTCATATTTGCCAGATATATGTAATATGATACCAGGGTCAAAAGGTCAGAAATCCGATGCGAGCTCGCTTCAACATCATATATTCAAGGTTTTATAAAAATATTTACAAATTGACTTCAAAGTTATATAATAAGGTAAATTAATTTTGTCGTCAGGAGGAATGGCAATGAGTGATCAATTGATAATAACATTAGGACGTGAATTTGGAAGCGGCGGACATGCAATTGCAGTAGAGCTGGCAAACAGATATGGCATTAAGCTTTATGACCATAATTTGTTGGACGCTGTAGCAGCAGAGAAAAACGTGGATGTCGAGACTTTAAGACGCTACGATGAGAAACCAAGAAGACTGCTGTTTTCAAGAAGCCAGAATGGTTTTTCAAGTTCTGCAGAAGAAAATGTAGCATTTTTACAGTTTGAGTATCTGAAGAAAAAAGCAGATGAGGGAGAGTCCTTTATCGTAGTTGGAAGATGCGCAGAGACTGTTTTGGGTGATCGTCCGAATGTGATTTCTTTGTTTGTTCTTGGTGATAGCGAAGTAAAGTGTAAGCGTGTCATGGAGATATATGATCTGTCTGAGCGTGATGCACAGTTTAAAATGGAGCGTCATGACAAGTACAGAAAACAGTATCACAACTACTACTGCAAGGATAAGTGGGGCGATTCAAGAGCCTATGACTTATGCATTAACAGCAGCCGATTGGGATTTGATGAGACAGTAAATGAGCTTGAGGATTATATCAATCGACGCAGAAAAATGTTCAAGTAAAAAGAAAAAAGACAATGAGTGACGTTCTGCTTGATTTTTAGGCTAAAATTTGGCATAATAATCAGCGGAACGGGCATGCATAGAAAAAAGCCTGTTCCAAATGGAACGGGCCTTTTTGTTTTGGTTAGGATACATGGTAACCCATACGTTTGAGTTACATGGATCAAGAGATGTCCGATTACAGGCGACCACAGATCCAGTCCCAGATCTCGCCCCACCAAACGCGGCACGGGGATGCAAAATAGAAATCCATAATAGTTCCTCCTTTTTGTTAGTCAATGCTTCATTGCTGAGTTTACAATATCACACATAACTAAGAAAAACAAGTTTTTTCTGTATTCAGAAAGGATATATATGCCAATTCGATCCATTTGTTTTTTGCTTGGACAGCTACTGTTTATTCCATCATATTTTTATATGACAAAGACATTAAAGAAAGAAAAGCTTCGTGCGCCTAGCTTCGTTCGCTTTCTTTTGGTATGCCCGCCCATGGCATACATTTATACGATTTTGTGCATGGGGCTGATTTATCGGCTTCTGCCCGGAAAAATATCATATGATATTATTTATGGTGTAGACTTTTTTGTATTTGGCATATCCTTTTTACTGATGTATTTTTATGGACGTATGATGGAGCCGGTGGGCAGTGCGGCACGCTTTTTGTATCTATGTTTGTATCTGTTGTCCATGCCATTTACAGCTATATATGATTCATTTGCCATGACAGTGTTGATTGATCTTTTGATGCCGATCATTGTTAATTTTATTTATTGCAAATGGGTCTGCCATCCAATCGTGGAGCTTAGGGAAGACTGCAATCGTATCAATGGTGTATTGCTTACGATTTTGATTATTGCAGAATGCCTGTTTTTGCTTAGAATCGCAGGTTTTTTGTTTATTGAAAGACATGTAGAACTGAAAAAGTTTGATGTATATTTTTCTGTTTACAGTTTTATCTATGCAGTATTTGTTCTGATGTTCGTGTTTTCAGCGATTATTATTATTGTGCAGAATATCAAGTCAGCGCGGGAAAATGAACAGGCAGCAAAAAAGAACCATGAGCAGTCAATTGAAACAATAGAATCACTTGTACGTGCTGTTGATGCAAAGGATAGCTATACAAATGGTCATTCTGCTCGTGTGGCAAAGTATACAAGACAGATCTCAAAACTGCTTGGATATGATGATGAGAAAGCTGACGGCATGTATTACATGGCATTGCTTCATGATGTAGGTAAGATAGGTGTGGATGATGCTATTCTTCGAAAGCCAGGGCGTCTTACAGATAAAGAGTTTTCTGATATCAAAAATCATACAGTAATCGGTTCACAGATTTTATCTCGTATAAGTTCAATGCCAGAACTTCAGTATGGTGCGCTGTATCACCACGAGCGCTGGGATGGAAAGGGATATCCAAGAGGCTTAAAAGGGGAAGAGATACCAGAAGCAGCGCGTATAATTGCAGTTGCTGATGCATATGATGCGATGACCTCAAATAGATCGTATCGAAAGGCATTAACGCAAGACTGCGTGCATGATGAAATTGTAAATGGAATAGGCAGGCAGTTTTGGCCGCCTGCCGCAAGAGCAATGCTTAAAATGATGGATCAGGATATTCATTATGATATGCGTCAAAAAAATGATGAGTCATCACAAAATGACGAACAAAAATATGAATATGGGATCAGTTAAAAACAGAAGCATATGTATAGTTTTCGGCCTCTGTGTCAGTTAGTGTATGTGTCCATGACGGGCGCGCACCTGCGGCACCGGGGCCATAATTTTTGTATTCTACAAAGTATACAGTATCGTGAGCATCAATCTTTCCCCAGTCGTGCCAGCCTTCAGGTTTGATATGATCACCTATCTCAGAATTTAAAATGACTACTTTTGCATACTCACGCCATGGGCGGCCAAGGTAACATGTATTAGGCTCACTTCCAATAAAGCGGCAATGATTGAATATGTAGCCATAAGTTTGACCTTTTGGCGATGAACCGGCCGTCACATAGCCACCGCCTTCAGGAAGTGATTCAAGTGTACAATTTTCAAAGTAAGCAGTGGCGCTTCCAAAAATAAAATCGACACCACCGCATATATAAGTATTTTTATAATATTGTCTTCCGTTGATGCGCGGGGCAAATTCCTTCGGACCGCGAAAGCCGCCAGGTTCCTTTTCTTTTTCAGGAAGCGGCCCCGTAAAAAGAGTGTCCTGACTTCCAATAAGACGGCAGTTTTCCACACGTATTCCTTCTCCCTCAGCATATAGAGCAATCGCCTGACCAACTTCCTTTCCAGCGCCAGCAGCATTTTCTACAGTGAGATTGCAAAGAGTAATATCTGGCGCATCTAAAAATAAAGTGTAGGTGCGAAAGGTACCTCGCTTTATTCCGTCTGGCATGATTTCTCTTGCATAGTCATCATATGTAAGAATCGTATTTGAAGCATCGTCGCCCATAAGTGTAACGTGAGGCTGTGAGACTGTCAGCTTTTCGTGATAGCGTCCCGGTGCAATGTGTATTGTGACAGGCATAGGAGCATAGGCTTTAGCAGCCTCAATAGCATCAGCAATGCGTGGAAAAGAAGTAGATTGTCCAGCGTTAATAGTAATCATAATGTGATCCTTTCTGATTTTGTGACTTAAATTTGTACCATACTGATATTTTAAAATATCACCTTTTTGCTGTCAATATGAGCTTGCGTTTTTATGAACGCTATTGTAAGATGACGATAGAAAGGTGAGTAACAATTCAAAGTTTTACATCTTTGTAAAACTTTGAATTGTCATAAAAACGGAGGAAAAACAATGGTAATCAGAGAATACAGCAAGGTTGAACTGGTATTTAGCTCTAGTGAGAGCGAAGCAGTCAAGATTGCACTTGTGAATCTGCGGCGCGATTTAATTCGTACACTTGACTGCAGCGTGACAGCAGGAGGCATTATTCGTATCCTTGTCGGAACAGTGGGCAATCTGCCAGAGTTAGATGAAAAGGCAGATATTTCAAAACTTCGGGCAGAGGATGGCACGTACCGTAAGGAAGCATTTTTGATTCAGGAAAAGGACGGAGAGCTTTTAATTGTAGGAACAGACCGCCGCGGTACAATTTATGGCATTTATGATTTCTGTGAATGGCTTGGTGTATCACCATGGTATTTCTTTGCCGATGTGCCGGTGCGCCGTAGAAGTGAAGCTGTAATTGAAAATGGTTATTGCAAGGTGGATTATCCGTCTGTTGAGTACAGAGGAATTTTTATCAACGACGAGGAAGAGTTAGAGCACTGGGTATGGCGCTATATGGGTGAAACGACCATCGGTGTAAAGACATATGAAAAGATTTTTGAACTGCTGCTTCGCTTAAAGCTCAATTATATCTGGCCGGCAATGCATGTCAATTCCTTTAATCTAAAACAGGAAAACGGTGCGCTTGCAAACCGCATGGGCATAGTTGTCGGAACGTCTCACTGTGATATGCTGATGAGAAGCAATAATCGCGAGTGGAAGCCGTGGCTTGCAAAGAAGGGCTATACCGATGTGGAATATGATTTTTCTATTCCAGGCAGAAACCGTGAAATCTTAAAGGAGTATTGGCGCGAGAGCGTAGAGCAAAACCGTGATTTTGAAGTAAGCTACACAGTTGGTATGAGAGGAATCCACGACTCAGGTTTTGAGACAAAATCACTTGAAGGTCTGACAGGAGAGAAACTACTAAAAGCTAAAATTGAGTTGCTTGAATCTGTTATGGCAGCACAACAGGAGATTCTTTCTGAAACATTAGACACCGAGCCTATGAAGACCTTTGTGCCGTACAAAGAAGTGCTTGAGCTTTATGATAATGGCTTAAAGGTGCCGGAAGATCTGACACTGATCTGGACAAATGACAACTATGGTTATGTGCGCCGCTATCCAGGCGAGAAGGAAAAGGCAAGAAAGAGCGGAAATGGTATTTATTATCATAATTCTTACTGGGCACCGCCGGGAGCTTCCTATCTGTTTATCTGCTCAATTCCAATGTCTCACACTAGAAATGAGCTGTTAAAGGCATACAAAGAAGGCATTCAGAAGGTGTGGGTTACAAATTTCGGCGCAATTAAGCCACTAGAGCAGCAGCTTTCCTTCTACGCAAAGCTTGCATGGGAAGCAGATGGAGATGCCAATCGCGATCTTGAAACCTTTGACGAAACTATTTTTTTGACAAGATGGTTAGACAGCATGTTTACAGGACAGCCAGGAAAAGCAGCAGCAGCGCTCCTATTAGAATTTGATCAGCTTACCAATGCAAGAAAGCTTGAGCATATGGATGATGACTGCTTTTCACAGACATCATTTGGAGATGAGGCAGCAGCACGCATGCATCGTTATGAATATATTTGCAGTGAGCTGGAGAAGATTTATGAGAACTTGCCAGAGCAGGAGAAGGATGCCTTTTTCCAGATGATATTGATGAAGGTGCAGGCATCTTATTTTACAAATGGCATGTATTATTATGCAGATCGCAGCCGTCTTTGCATAAGACAGGGCAAAAACAGTGATGCAAAGCGTTATACCGATAAGAGCCATGCATTTGATCTGGCGCGCAGAAAGCTTCTCTACTACTACAATCACGTTATGAGTAATGGAAAGTGGAATGGCATATTAACACCAGAGGATTTCCCACCGCCGCGCACAGCTATGTATCCATCATGCCGTGTGCCATTACATGCAGCAGCAGATAAGTTGATTGTCACCTGCTGGAATAACCAAAGTGAGCTCACCTTCACAGACAGCACACACGGTAACGCGAAATGGATTGAACTTGCAAATGCAGGAGACGGCGCACTGTCATATAAGATTGAAAAGCCAGAGTGGCTTGAGATTGTCTGTGCACTTCCAACAGAAGGAACACTTACAAAAGAAACTCGCTTCGTTTTTAGCGTAATACCACAGACTAAATCCTCAGAAGCACTTCACTCTGAAAATGCATCTAATGATGCAAAGTCATCACTTGTTCGCCACGGTGAAATCGTAGTATTTAGCGGTACACAAAAGGTTTTTACAATTCCAGTAACCGATAAGACCGATGATGTAAAGGCTCGTGTACAAAAGGATGCAGAAGATGCAAAACTGACTAAGGCAGTAGCTTTGCATGTTGCGATTGAAGACAGCGGCAGATGTGTTATTGAGGCAGAAAATGGTACAGAAGTATCAAGCTTGGATGCAGACGGCTGGAAGCTAATTTCTAATCTAGGCCGTTCACAGGGAAGTCTTTTGGAGGCAGAGACACCTGGTGCACAGTGGTCCTGCCCGTTCTATCTGACACAAGGTGGTGATTTTGTATTAGAGCTTCATCGTTTCCCAACGCTTTGCTCTGTGGGACGTATTCGTATTGGCATATCTGTAGACAATGGTGAAATGAATGTGTTTGAGTCGCAGTCAACAGATGAGCACCGTGCGAATTGGAAACATAACATACTAAACAATGTGGATAAGCTGACAGGCTGTTTTACTGGACTGGCAGCAGGACTTCACAGTCTCACCTTCACAGCAATTGATCCATATGTTTCATTCACACGCGCCGTTTTATACGATGAAAAGAGCGAGGCAGGAAAACAGCTGTCTTGTCAGCTTACAAGTCCGGCAAAACTTGTGGATGGAGCTTATAAAAGAAGCAATCTTGGAATTGTCCTGTCAAATCCAGAATGCGAAATGCTTCCTAAAAATATTGATCTTGATGCATATTGTGAGCACTGGTACGGCAATGTAACACCAGAGCCGCGCCCTGTTTTATATCTTCCGCTTGCAGCAGGAAAAGATTCGCTAGAAGATGATGATATAATAATTCGTCCAGAAGAAAACAGCGATACGATTACGCCGCCGCAGATCTTGGCAAAAGCAGCAAGCACAGTCACAGAGGCAAATGGCATTATCGAAATTGACGCAGCATCTGCAATGGCACAAACTGCATTTGCATCTACAAATGACAGTGCAGATGGCACTTCTTGGAATTATTGTGACAGTCCGGCATATAACGAAAGTGGTCTTGCTATGTATATCGAAAAGGAAGGCTTATCATGGAGTGAACAAGAAGCGCCAAGCCTTCACTATATAGTTAAGGCACAGGGCGGTCATTACCGCATCTGGGTACATACATGGCAGTGGGGAGATGACTGTTCACACTATACTGTAGGAGTAGATGGCGTCATTGTACCAGAAAAAGAACTGTATGGCGGACGCCCACTATGGAAATATGCATCAGAGCATGTATGGAAGTGGGCACCAGTCTGGGAGTGCGAACTAGAGAAAGGTCAGCACGAAATAAGTGTGCACAGCCTAAATTCACGCCTTCGCATTGATCAGATACGGTTAGAGAAAGTGTAATATTTTAAGGTACATATGCAAAGCTTCGCAAAAGCACAGTAAGGAAGAAATAAAAGACCTGCCTGCCCATCACTGAGCAAGCAGGTCTGCTAATGTAATACTGTCAAGATAGTCATTTACGATTTCACCTAGTTTCATCCACATACCAATTGTGCGGCATTCAGATGCCTTAGGGCAGGAGGTTGAGCCAGATTCAATACAGCCGACAGGTTCAAGACTTGTTTCTGTAAGGCGCAGGATTCTTCCGATTGTGTATTCACTGGGAGACATAGTCAGACGATAGCCGCCGCCCTTGCCGCGCATGCCCTCAAGAAGATGTTCTTGGACAAGAATTTTTAAAATGCTTTCCAGATATTTTTCAGAAATTCCCTGTCTGGCAGCAATTGATTTTAATGGAATATATGGTTCATTTGGATGCTCTGCGATATCAATCATAACACGCAGGGCATAACGTCCTCTGGTAGATACAATCATAAGTCACCTCAAAAATTGGATTCGCTGTGTCACAGCAGATAAACCTATTATACTACAAGGTAAAAAGGAAATCAAATAAAATGTATCTCTTTTAGAACAGAAAAGTGAGAAAAACCTCTGTACAAATAAGAAAAAATCTTCTACAATGAAATTGTGGCAGCGAGCATAGAGCCGCTGACCAGAGTCTGCGGCGCCGCCGTGGTAGACTTTTGTATAAGCGGCGCAGAGAGGAAATTGAAAAATGAAAAAGACAGGTAAGACAGCAGCATTAGCATTGACCATGAGTATGGCAGTGACAGCAATGCCGTTTGGCGTATCGGCAGAGGAGACAGATAAGACAGTTGTGCGCATTAATATGGAGTCTGAGCCAGATAACTTGGATCCATGGCTTTCAGCAGCAAGCGACACAGAGGCCGTATTTCACAATGTATTTGAGGGACTTGTACTGTTTGATGAGACAGGAGCATTGATTCCGGGATTAGCCGAGAGCTGGGATATTTCCGATGACGGATTGACCTATACCTTTCATTTAAGAGACGACGTAACCTTCCATAATGGAAAGGCATTTTCGGCTGAGGACGTCGTATATACCTATGAATCTCTTTCCGGTTTAGGCGGAGAGGAGCCTCTTTCTTCTAAATTTAAAAATCTGACTTCAGTAGAAGCCGTTGATGATTACACAGTTACAATGACACTTGCTGAGGCTGATGCTGCATTTTTACAGTATACAAGAGTAGCAGTACTTCCAAAAGGATATGAGGATCAGTCAAGTGCTCCGGTAGGAACCGGCCCATTTGTGTTTGAAAAATATGTTCCTGGACAGATGGTTGTTCTGGAGAAAAATGAAGATTATTATGATGAATCCAGAATGCCAAAGATCGATGAGGCACAGATTTATATCATGGGTGATGACAGTGCCGTTTTAACAGCACTGCAGTCAGGACAGCTTGACGCAGGAATTGTTTATGCAGACAGCGCTGATTATTTAACAGGTGACTTTACTGTAAACAGCTCTCCGCAGAACATGGTTCAGTTATTTGCGTTAAATAACTCAGCCACGCCATTTGATGATGTGCGTGTACGTCAGGCATTTGAGTATGCAGTTAATAAGGATCAGATTATTGACGGTGTATTTGCAGGATATGCTACAGAGCTTTATAGTAACTTCAGCCCGGTAATGTCTTATTTTTATAATGATGAGCTTGAAGATGTCTACACATATGATGTAGATAAGGCAAAGGAATTGATGGCAGAGGCAGGATATGAGGATGGCTTTGATATTACAATCACAGTTCCGTCTAATTATCAGAAGCATATTGATACTGCTCAGGTAATCGCACAGCAGTTAAAGCAGATCAATGTCAACGCAACTATTGAACCAGTTGAGTGGGGTCAGTGGTTAGAGCAGGTATACACAAATGCAGATTATCAGACAACAGTTGTTGGTTTGACAGGAAAGCTTGATCCAAACGATATTTTAGGTCGTTATGTAAGCGATTATGCAAAGAATTTCATGAAATATAATAATCCGGATTACGATAAACTGATCGAAGAAGCAAAGACAGCTTCTGATGAGGAGCGCGTTGAGTTATTTAAGGAGTGTCAGAAGATGCTGACAGATGACGCTGCTGCTGTATGGATCTGTGATCCGAATGCCATTGCTGTTACAAGAAGCGATTTAAAGGGCTACACTTTCTACCCGGTAAGCTTCATTGATTTAAGCAAGCTTTACTACGAGGAATAAATCTATATAAGAAAGGCAGCCCGGCGAAAGTTTTTTCGGCGGGCTGTTTTGGAGTCAGACGTATGAATTATTATATACAAAAAGTAGCGGGCCTTTTGGTAACGCTGCTGCTAGTGTCTTTTATTACATTTAGTGTTTTTCAGATTTTGCCGGGAAATCCTGCCTATATCATTCTTGGAGTAGATGCAGATCCAATGCAGATTGAGGCGCTGAATAAGAGCATGGGATTAGATAAGCCTGCACTTGTGCGTTATATAGATTGGATTGCAGGACTGTTTCGGGGCGATCTTGGAATTTCATATCGTTATCAGCAGCCGGTTGCACAGCTTATATCAGATGCGCTTGAAGTAACTGGAAGTCTTGCGATAATAACACTTATTCTGACATTGATAATTGGTGTTTTGGCTGGTGTGTGGCTGGCAGACCACTCAGATAAGTGGTATAGTCTTCCGCTTTCCATGCTCTCACAGGTCAGCATTTCCATCCCGTCTTTCTGTATGGCAATCTTTTTAATTAGCATTTTTACAGTTGGTTTAAAATGGCTTCCATCTATTGGTTTTGTATCATTTTCAGAAAGTCCGTCAGGATGGCTTAAAAGCCTTATATTGCCGTCATGCTCATTAGCGCTTGGTACAAGTGCAATAGTGATTCGTTATGTTAAGGTGTCAGTTAACGGACAAAGAAAGCAAGATTATGTGCGTACTGCATACAGTAAAGGTTTAGGAAAAAATAAGGTGATGTACCGTCATGTGCTTAGAAATTCCCTGATTCCGGTAATTACAATTTTTGGTATGACAGCAGCAGATATCTTAGGCGGAAGCATCATCGTCGAAAATGTTTTTTCCATGCCAGGAATCGGAAGGCTGATATCTGTCTCAATTTCAAGCAGAGATTTGCCGCTGTTGCAGGGACTGACCTTCTACTTAGCGCTCATTGTTGTGGTGTGCAATTTCGCCGTCGATCTGATCTATTCACTGGTAGATCCGAGAATTCGTCTGAAGTAAAGTAGATTGTTCACGGGCTAGTAACCTAGGCTAAGCCATCGTTCGAAGCCCAGTGATAACTTAGGCAGCCCGTGAACTCATTTATTTAGATTATAAAAAGGAAAACAATCCATGAAACGATATTTAAAAAATAAAAGCTTTCTTACAGGAGCAATTCTGGCGTTTATTATGCTTGGGATGCTTGTTGTCAGCTTATTTTGGCTGCCATATGATCCAGAAGAAATGTATCTTGCACCAAAGCTGTCGCTTCCTAGCATATCACATCTTATGGGAACAGATCAGTTTGGTCGAGATGTGATGAGCCGCATAATGAAGGGTATACAGGTATCATTTGGTATTGGTGTTGTCGTTGTAGCAGCAGGCGGACTTGTGGGAACACTTCTTGGTGCCTGCTCTGGATATTTTGGCGGTTATGTCGATGAAGTGATTATGAAAATCGTGGACGCACAGATGGCATTTCCTGGGATTTTGCTCGCGTTAATGCTGATGTGTATATTTGGACGCGGTTTAAGCAATACGATTCTGGCATTGTCAATCATGTCCATTCCGCGTTTTGTACGTATGGCGCGAAGCGGATTTTTAAAGCTTCGTGAAGCAGATTTTGTAAAAGCAGAGCGTGTCAGGGGAGCATCTGCACCGCGAATCATGTTTTTGCATATTTTGCCAAATCTATTCTCAGAGCTGACGGCAACTGCATCACTAACATTTGCGTCAGCTGTCATGTCAGAGGCAGGTTTAAGCTACTTAGGACTTGGTGTAGCACCGCCAAAGCCAAGTCTTGGACTGATGCTTTCAGATGCCCAGCAAACGCTTCTTATGGCACCATGGAACATTGCCATGCCAGCGATTGTGATTACATTGCTTGTCATGAGCTTTAATTTGATTGGAGACGGAATCCAGGAGGTGACTGAGCAATGATTGAATTTAGGGCAGAACATTTTTCATTGGATTTTGAAAATGAAAAAAAGTGGTATCCGGCGGTGACAGATTTTAATATGCACATTGATGCAGGAGAGATGGTTGCACTGATAGGAGAGTCAGGCTGCGGAAAATCCATTACGGCGCTTTCTATGATGGGCCTTCAGCCGCCAAATACACGCATTATGGGGCACATGTATTTAAATGGCGAAAATGGGCAAGAGGATTTAAATGAACTGACAAAAAAAGAGTGGACGTCAATTAGAGGAAAGCGTATTTCCATGATTTTTCAGGAGCCTATGACAGCTCTTAACCCACTTATTAAGGTAGGAAAACAGGTGCGTGAATGTCTTTTAACTCACCAAAAGGGCATAAGTAAAAAAGAGGCAAAGAGCCTTGTTTTAGAACAGCTAAAAAGCGTTGGTCTTCCAGATGTGGAAGATCTGTATGAATGCTATCCTCACCAGTTATCAGGTGGACAGCGCCAGCGAGTTATGATTGCAATGGCATTTATAAATAATCCAGCTCTTTTGATTGCCGATGAGCCAACAACTGCGCTTGATGTCACAATTCAGACGCAGATTATGGATTTGATGCGCCAGATGAATAAAAAAACTAATACAGCTATTCTTTTAATTTCTCATGATCTTGGCGTTGTAAGCCGTCTGTGCAGCCGTGTTTACATTATGTATGCGGGACGTATTGTGGAGAGTGGTCCGGTAGATGAAATTTTAACTAATCCGCTTCATCCATACACAAAAGGCCTTGTAGAGGCGATTCCTGATATTACAAAGCGCGGAAAGCCATTAAAGGCTATACCAGGCAGTGTGCCTGGACTATATGCAAGAAATAATACAGGCTGCGGCTTTGCAGAAAGATGCGAGTACTGTACAAATAAGTGCCAAAAAGAAGTGCCGCCGCTAGTGCAGGAAGATGGACGCGCTGTAGCATGCTGGAATAAAAACTTTGACTCAGGAAGGGGCAATACTCATGACTGAACAAATAAAACAAAGACAGCCATTGATTGAGCTAAAAGATGTGACGAAAACATATCATGACGGCAAGAGAAAAGATGTTTTTGCCGTATCAAATTTTAATCTGACGCTTTACGAGGGGGAGACACTTGGCCTTGTCGGAGAGTCTGGCTGTGGAAAATCAACTATCGGAAATATGCTTGTTCATCTTTTTACACCAGACGAAGGTTCAATTTTATTTCGTGGACAAGACATTGCTTCAATGAATGAGAGGGAGTTTCATCCGCTTCGAAAAGAGATTCAGATGGTCTTTCAGGATCCATATTCTTCGCTTAATCCGAGAAAGAAAATTGGCTGGCTGTTAGAAGAACCGCTTAAGATTCATAGAAAGGATATGAAAAAAGAAGAGCGAAAGGCAAAGGTAGAGGAAATATTAAAAGAAGTTGGGCTTGATGCAGAGTATGCAAACCGATATCCCAAAGAACTTTCCGGCGGACAGCGCCAGCGTGTCAGCATTGCGCTAGCCTTTTTAATGAAGCCTTCCTTTATCGTGGCAGATGAGCCTGTCTCTGCACTTGATGTTTCGGTGCAGGCACAGATCTTAAATTTAATGCGTGAGCTGCAGGAAAAATATAAGCTGACATCCCTTTTCATTTCACATGATCTTGGTGTCGTTTCATATTTGTCCGACCGTATAGGTGTTATGTATTTGGGTCATCTTGTTGAGCTTGGTACGGCAAAGGAGATTTTAGAACATCCAGCACACCCATACACAAAAGCATTATTTCATGCAAATGAGAAGGTGGTAGTGGGCGAGATTCCGAGCCCATCAGATCCGCCATCGGGATGTCCATTTCACACCAGATGTGAGTATTGCACCGAGCGATGCAAAACAGAAATGCCGCAGATGCGAACACTTTCGGGTGATGAATACGATGTTCACATTGCGGCATGTCATGGTATACCAGTGTAACTGCATAGCAATCCGTTGGTATCAAATTTAATTTTCAGAGCGAATTGCCTTTTGCTTCCACTTTCCTGATGCATAGCGAAGCAGGCATACGATAGATACTACAAGCCAGGTAAATCCCGTTGTAATCCATATGCCCCAGAAGCCAATCTTTGGTATCTTTGTTAAAACACAGGAGAAAAGCAGACGGCAGATCACCTCGGTCAGTCCATTAATTACAGAAAATCCAGCATCGCCGCATCCGTTTAAAATACCTCTTGGAATATAGATCATTCCAAGGAAGAAATAACATACACTTGTAATGCGAAGTGCGGATGCGCTAAGTGCAATAACGTCGGTTTCTTTGACAAAGAGACCGGCGATATTTTTTCCGAAAATAAACATGATAGGAATCATAATGGCACTAAAAATTCCAGCAATATAGATGGACTTTTTAAAGCCAAGCTTCACACGGTCTGTATTGCCAGCACCCATATTTTGACCAGCGTATGTCGTGAGAGCTGTGCAAAGAGAGTTGTATGGCTGGTTGATCAGCTGCTCAATACGGTTTGTGATCGTGAAAGCAGACACAACAGTGGAACCAAAACTGTTGACAACATACTGCAGCGCAATACATGAGAGTGCTATCATGCTGCCCTGAAGTGCAATCGGAACACCAAGTCGATATGATGTGCCGATAATTGAAAAATTAGGCTTTAGCTGCTCCCTTGTCATGCGAAAATATGGAACCTTTTTAAATGCATAGATTAGGCTTACGACAGCAGACAGTGTCTGTGAAAGAATAGTCGCAAATGCCACACCAAATACTCCAAGATGAAATACAACGACAAAGAGAAGATCTAAGAGCACGTTGCAAATGCTTGCCATGATTAGAAAGTAAAGTGGTGTTTTTGAATTGCCAAGTGCCTGCAAAATTGAAGAGACACCATTATAGAGTGTGATTGCGACAATTCCTAGGCAAGTTGTTCGCATGTAGATAATAGAGTTATCTATGATATCCTCTGGAGTCTTTAAGAGGCGAAGTGCGGCGGGAGCAATCAGATAACACACAGCGCTTACCACAATAGCAGTAAAAATTAATACATAGAATGAGTTTGCAATAGTTGCGCGAACCTGATCGAATTGTTTGGCACCGTAATTTTGTGAGACAATTATACCGATTCCAAGGGCAAGACCAGATGAAAGTGAGAAAAACAGCCAGCTTATTGAGCCACAGGCACCGACAGCACCAAGCGCATTAGAACCAACGAAATTTCCCACTACAACTGTATCAACCATGTTATATAACTGCTGAAAAATGTTGCCAATAATTAAAGGAATTGAGAAGGTCAGAATTAGTCTGACCGGGCTGCCCTTTGTCATGTCGGCAGTATTTGATGAAGGCTTCATATATATTCCCTCCCTAATGTATAGTCTGCCTTTTTTTTAACATGGTAAAAGCACGTTGTAAATGGACTATTTTGGCTTAAATTTAGCTTAAAAGATAGATATTATTGTCTAGTGCCGTACAGATGACCTGAAAACTCTCCAAACAGCGTTTCTTCCTGCTTGCGAAGGAAAACAGTAATATCTGATTCTCCAAATACAGCCTGAATATGGATAGAGCCAACAGAGGTATCAAGCAGGTGAACACGGATATAAAGCATGTTTTTGCTAAGCCATTCTGCGCTTGCTGCATAATGCATAGAAACAGGCACAGGCTCATCGGCACGGTTTCCCATATGTGTAGTCATATTAAGTGTACCTTCTTTTAAAGCACCAAATCCAAATTCAAAAGTCACTGGGGAATCTACAGTGGAATCCACTATGGATGGAAAAACATGGCACTTTAGTGATACTTTTCCAGTACATGATGGTGTCAGTGGCTCACTCATCTCAAATGAAATCTCATCCCAAATTGTTTCATTTATGATGTTTTTATCAAGTGCCTCTGCAGCGTCAGAAGCCTTTTTGATTACATATGTCCCTTCAAAACTTGACATAATTGGCCTGAAATTTGTTAAAAAACTTGTGTTTATGTCATTGACATTTTCAAATTTGTTGTTCCACGTCTCAGAAGCAGCTTTATTATGGTTAAGCGGCTGCATTGCAAGCTTACTCATAAATTGCTCAAAAGCAAGTTTTTCTTCGTCAGATGGTGTCCATGGAGATTGTCTTTTTTCTAACTCAGGGAGAATGTGACAAAAAATAGCATCGTAGATGACCTGATTGCCGCCCTGATAGCCTTGAGTGTCAGCAGTTGTCACGATTGCCGTGTTATATTCTGGCAAAAGAATAGCAAGCTGACCGCCCATTCCGTAGCAAACGATTGAGTTATGTTCACCAATCCAAAACTGTAATCCATAACCCTGGCTTTCAGATGGAACGGGACCTGTGACACATGTTGCTGTCTGAAATGAGGTCGATTCTTTAATATAATCAGCCGAAATATACTGTTTTCCATTCAACTTTCCGTTATTTAAGATCAAAAGTGCAAAGAGCATCAAATCGCGTGAGGTTGCCATAAGACCAGAACCGCCCATACTAACGCCAAAACCATCTGTAAGACAATAGGCCTCTTTTGAGAAACCGATTTCGTTTAAAACTTTGTTTCGAAGGTAGTCAAGCATTTTCATGCCGGTCAGCTTTTCTACAAGAGCGCACAGTGTATGTGAGGAAGATGTATCATAGTGAAACACAGTTCCAGGCTTATGTGTAGGAGCTACGGTAAAAAAGCTTTTAACCCAGTCTGTTTTTGAACTGAATTTATCGTAAGTAGTTGAAGCGTGGCAGGAACGCATGGAGAGCATGTCGCGGATTGTGGTGGCAAGAAGCCATGGATGTGCCTCGGAAGTGTTCGGAACGTATTCTGGGAAAAATTTTACAATAGAATCATCAAGAGACAGGCGGCCTTCCTCCTGTAAAAATCCAATTGCGATGCTTACGAAGCTTTTTGTGACAGAAAACATCCGATGAAGGTCATTTTTCTTTACTGGTGCATAGTAGCCTTCTGCAACAAGACAGTTATCTTTGCAGAATAGAAAGCTGTGCATGGAAATTCCTCGTGCATCGATTTCGCGTAAAGCGTCCATGATGCAGGAAGCAGATATGCCTGTTGCTTCAGGAAATGTGGTGCTTGTAATTGTATTCATAAATAACAAAAATCCTCCTTCTTTTTGTTCAGTATAACGAATTAATTATGAAGTGTCAATTTAAGAACACAGAAAAAACAAAGAAAAGAATTAAAAGTGACGGAAACTTATTAGGAAAGAAAACGCTTATTAGTAAAAATTAAAAAACTACTTGTAATTTTATCGTTTACGTAGTAGAATGATAAACAAAGATGTTGTGATAAACAACAGATGTATATCTGAAGGAGGATTTCTAAATGGAGAAAAGAAAACTGATGGCACTAGCATCAAGTGCTGCAATGGTAATGGCTTCTATGGGCATTGCACCAGCTGTTATGGCAGATGAGGTAGAAAAGCCGGAGAAGATCACAGTAATGTTTGACGGTACCGTTTTCACACAGGAGAACGGACAGGCAGAGTTCGAGGCAAGATGGGAAGAGCTTACCGGTATTGACCTGCAGATCATTCAGCCAGACCATTCCCAGTACTATGATGTATTAGGTCAGACTATCGCAGGCGGCGATTGGCCGGATGTTGTTCTGTTAGGTTCTACATACTACGCTAGCTACGCAGCAGAGGGCGTTCTTTGGGATATGACAGAAGCATATGACAACTCCGAGCTCAAGGAGCGTATTACCGACCAGAGCGTTATCGATGGTTTAAAGATTGATGGTTCTCTGTACGGAATTTCTCCTGCAAGAGGAAATGGCTGCATCACTTATGTAAAGAAGGCATGGTTAGATAACTGTGGATTAGAGGTTCCGACTACTTATGATGAGTATCTGGCAATGCTTGAGGCATTTACCACTGGCGATCCAGATGGAAATGGTGTTGACGGCGATACATATGGTGTATCTTCTGCAGGTCTGATCGGAACTGAGGCTCCATATACAAACTATCTGCCGGAGTTCTATCAGGATGCTTACCCGAGCTTCTACAAGAATGATGAAGGCGTATGGGTAGATGGATTCACAGAGGATTCCATGAAGGCTGCTTTAGAGAGATTAAAGAGTGCATACGAGGCTGGCTACATTGATAAGGAGTCTCTGACTAATGCAACATCTGACTGCCGTACCAAGTTCTATGAGGATAAGTTTGGTGTATTCACATACTGGGCAGGAACATGGGCAACCAACTTAAAGACAAATCTTGAGGCAAATGGTCTTGACAGTGAGCTTGTAGCAATCCCGCCGATCGAGGAGCTTGGCGCTTATACAGAGCGTGTTGCACCGGCTTGGTGTATTACTGAGGCTTGCTCAAATCCAGAGGGTGTATATAAATACTTTATCGAGAGCATGTTAGATGGCGGCGATATGCAGTTCTTATGGACATATGGTGTAGAGGGTGTTCACTGGTCAACAGCAGCTGAGGAAGTTTGCGGTGTTAAATACGAGGAAGGCCAGTTCCATATGTTAGAGAACAGAGAGAAAGAGGGAACTGTTTACACAAAGAACCACATCGATCCAATGCTTGCAGTTGCTCCGCTTGAGAACGATCCAAAGGCAGAGGCAGTAGCAGAAGAAGCAAAGGTTTCTGCAGAGACTTTCCAGGAACACAGCAAGATGGCTCAGCTGGTTGTTTCTACTGATGAGATGGCAGAGTATAACGGTGATCTTACCACACTTAAGAATGAAGTAATCGCTAAGGTTGTTACTCAGGGCATGAGCGTTGAGGATGGTATGGCATACTTCGATCAGCAGGGTGGAAATAACTGGTCTCAGAAGATTGTTGATTCTCTGAACAACTAATCAGTCCCAAACCTGACTTGCATGCACTAAGTTAAAAGCGTATGCAGGATAATTGATTTGTATGACAGACGGATAGCTGCTGGGAGGCATATCAATAAATTTGACTCTCAGCAGTTTTTTTGTCTCTCAGATAGATGGAAGAAGCGCACATACAGTGAGATTTCTGACATCATTTTTTGATGCAGGAAAAATCCGAAGCATCTAAGTTTACAAATATAATAAAAAAGGAGAAGACGATGGCAAAAAAGAACACTATAACGCTCCCAGACGGGACTGTTGTATCACACAAGAAGCCACTCAAAGAGCAGATGTATAAGTACAGATGGTTCTATTTGATGTTCCTTCCTGTATTCATCTTTGTAGTAGTATTCTACTATCTGCCAATGTTCGGTATTGTTTATTCATTTACCGAGTACAAGCTGATTAAAGATCCTGTATGGACAGGATTCAAAAACTTTGAGACACTGTTTTCAAAGCCAATGTTCTGGCGTGCATTTAAAAATACGCTGTTTTTAAGTATCTCTAAGCTGCTTTTGAATACATTTGCAGCAGTAGTTGTTTCCCTGTTATTAAACGAGATTATAAACGTTCATTTTAAGAAGGTTGCACAGACAATTATTTATCTGCCGCATTTCTTATCTTGGGTTGTTACAGCATCTGTTTTTGGTTTGATTCTTTCCCCATCAAGCCAGGGTCTTGTAAACTCTTTCCTTGTTTCAATCGGTGTGGTTGAAAAAGGAAGTGAGATCTATTTCCTTGGAAGCTTAAAGTGGTGGACACCAGCATTCTTTGTTATTAACGTATGGAAGGATACAGGATGGCAGACCATTATCATCATGGCAACACTTGTTGGTATCAGCCAGGAAATTTATGAAGCTGCTGGTATTGATGGAGCAGGACGCTGGAAGAAGATGTGGTACATCACCATGCCGGCACTGGCAAACACTATCATCACTGTTATCATCCTGAACTTGGCAAAGGTTCTTAACTTGTTCGAGTCTGTATTCGTATTACAGAATGATGCTGTTATGGAAAAGGCCGAGGTTATTCAGACCTACGTTTACAACCAGACCTTCAACAGCGGCGGTATTCCAAACTATGGTTATACCACAGCGGTAGGTTTGTTCAAGTCACTTGTCGGATGCGTACTCGTATTGATCTGTAACTACATCAGTAAGAAGGTTCGCAACGGACGCGGTATTGTTTAAGGAGGTGGAGAACAAATGAAAGATCGTCCAAAGATTAGACTTTTTAATGTGATTAATGGAATCCTTTTTATTCTGATCTCCATTATCATGCTGATTCCGATTTATAAGGTATTAGTCGATTCCTTCGACTTAAGCTCTGCTTATGGTATGAGATTGTGGCCAAAGCAGTTTGGTCTGGCTGGATATGCGAGTGTACTGTCAAACCCGACTCTGTATCGTCCTTTGTTGATTTCTGTTGGAACAACACTGGCAGGTACCTTCCTTGGTCTTGCACTTTCCACACTTGGTGCATACGTTCTTATTCAGTGGGATATGCCGGGAAGAACATTCTTTGCAAACTTCCTGTTGTTTACCATGATCTTCAATGGTGGTATGATCCCGACTTACTTGGTTATGAAAAATTTAGGTTTAACCAATAACCTGCTCGGTGTTGTACTTCTTCCGGCAATCAATATTTATAACCTCGTTTTGATGAGAAACTTCTTCGAGGGTATTCCGCAGAGCTTGTTTGAGGCAGCAACGCTTGATGGATGTACGCCAATGGCAACATTTATTAAGGTTGTACTTCCGCTTTCCAAGGCAGCACTTGCTTCCATCGGTCTGATGTTTGCAGTTGCTTACTGGAATGATTACACCAATTACAAGTTGTACATTACTGATTCTAGTCTCTATAACTTCCAGATGAAGTTAAGAAGTATCATGATGGGTAGTGATCTTCCGCAGGCAAACGGCGGTGCAACTGAGAATACCGTAAAGAGTGCGGCAATTATCATTGCAATTTTACCATTCATGATTCTGTATCCGTTCCTGCAGAAATACTTCGTAAAGGGTGTTAACGTAGGTGCTGTAAAGGGTTAAAAACAAATAAAAGGTGCGCTGTTGTCTTCGGATAACAGCGCCGTTTTTGATTAAAAGAGGGTTTGAATAATAGAACTTAGGAAGGGCTGGCTGTTATGGCAAAGGCAAAAGTAACCGAAAAAAATATTAAGCTGATCCTGCAGGGCAGTATGGGAAAGGCAATTCTCGCACTGGCAGTACCTGTTGTGATCAACAGTTTTTTACAGACTATGTATAATCTGACCGATACTTATTGGCTCGGACAGCTTGGAACAAATGAATTAGCAGCAATTAATCTTGTTTCGCCGCTGCAGCAAATTGTGGTAAACTTTGGATCAGGACTTACGGTGGCAGGTGCTGTTTTGATTGCACAGCTTATAGGAGCATCAAAAAAAGAAGAGGCGGCCTCCATGGCAAGCCAGATCTTTGTCTGTGCAATGATATTTTCCATCATTTGCGCCGGAGTTATTGCAATTTTTACTCCTACTGTGGTAAACTGGCTTGGAGCAGATGAGCCGACAGCAAAAGTTGCAAATGTGTATCTTAGGATTGTTATTTTAGATATGCCGTTTTTATACATGGTCAATATTTTTGCAGCGATTAGGCAGGCGCAGGGTGATACAGTATCACCTATGTTTTTAAATCTGACAGGAATTTTACTTAATGTTATACTTGACCCACTTTTAATGATTGTGATACACTGGGGAGCAGCAGGAGCAGCGCTTGCGACAGTTATTGCTAAGGCAGTTCCAGCAATGATTTCACTTGTCATCTTAAAGAGAGATACAACAGGTGTAAGGATTCGCTTAAAGGGCTTTCGCTTTGAAAAAAGCAAAATGAAGAGTATTCTCACAGTTGGTCTTCCGACTGCAATCGGTGGAAGTACAATGCAGCTTGGCTTTCTTTTAATGAGCAGAAATGTCTATGTGTATGGTACTGGAGCAATGGCAGCATACGGAATTGGCAACAAGGTAAATGGTCTTATCACGCTGCCGTCAAATGGTATTGGCTCAGCAGTTGCGACAATTGTTGGTCAAAACATTGGAGCTAATCAGATTGACCGCGCTGAAAAAGGCTATAAGATCGCAAGACGTGTGAGTGTTATTTTTTTGTTTGTTGGAGGACTGATTCTATCGCGTCCATTTTTATCAGAGGCGATAGTAGGGTTGTTTTCAACAGATGAAGAAGTAATAGCTATGGCTGCAGATTTTCTTAGCATCATGGCGTTATGGTGCTTTACAAATGGTGTTTATAATTCCACAAGCGGTCTCTTTCAGGGAAGCGGTCATACGGAAGTTACGATGGCAGTTGATGCAACGAGGCTGTGGGTATTTCGATTTGCAACGCTTTATGTATGCGAGCATTGGCTTCATATGGGAGTTCGAAGCATCTGGTATAGCGTCGTTGTCAGCAATGCACTGTCATCTGTGATTTTGTATGTGGTATACCGCACGGGGCTTTGGAAGAAAAAGCGCGTGTAATTACAGTAATCTTACGGAAAGGAAGAATCATAGGATGAGCTACAGACTTGCCATATTTGATTTAGATGGAACAATTCTTGATACATTGGAGGATTTAAAGGAGAGCACAAATGCAGCGCTTGCTGCAAATGGGTATCCGGCGCGGACACTTGAAGAGGTGCGCTGTTTTGTTGGAAACGGCATTGGAAAACTCATTGAGCGAGCTGTGCCTAAGGGAACATCAAAGGAAGCAACCAAAAAGACACTTGAGAGCTTTAAGGTTCACTATGGCATACACTGCGCAGACCACACAAAGCCTTATGATGGAATTATAAAGCTGTTAGAAGATTTGCGTAAATGCGGCATCCAGACGGCAGTTGTTTCAAATAAGGCAGACTTTGCCGTGCAGGAGCTTTGCAGTCAGTACTTTCCGAAAGCATTTGATTTTGTCGTTGGAGAGCGAGAAGGCATCAGAAGAAAACCTTGTCCGGACAGCGTTTTTGAAGTTCTAAAGACATTGAAAAAGACGGCGGCAGAGGCAGTTTATATTGGAGATTCCGATGTAGATGTAGATACGGCAAAAGAAGCAGGTATGGATGGAATTTTTGTAAACTGGGGATTTCGAGGCAGAGAATTTTTGCTTGAGCATGGCGCAAAATGTGTAGTAGATACGCCAGAAGAACTTGGAGAGTTGCTCATGCATTAAAAGTTTTATTTCTGTAAAAAGGAAATAGAACTTGGCTGTGGTATTATTGAATTTTATTGTTGATAAAAATAGAAGCACGTTCCCGCTCTAATTCATCATGCAGCTGCCGCAAAGTCCATTTTCGATTAGTAGGTGTAAGAATTGCCTTTAAGTCGATTTGGACTTTGCGGCTCTTTAATTCGAAGAGCATACGATTCAAGTGTTTTTCACTTAGGTCACAGAAAATAAGTATGCTGTCTGCAGGCAGTTTGTTTTCTGTAACTAAAGGAGAAATAGATGCAGAAAAAGTGCTATTAACAGAGCTAATCTTTCCATTAACGATATTATCTAACGTTTCATTGTAGATAGAAGCATCTGCCTTAATCACTCGTATCTTCATATTAGAAGCGAGACGTTCAATTTCTCTTGTATTTGTAATTTGAAAGCAAATTAATTTTTCCATAAATACTATAAAAGATCCTTTCATATATAATAATTTGGCAGTCTGATTCTAGTTGTAGAGTCAGACTTTTTCTTTTAGGAATCTGGCGAGGGAATCCTCGGCCATTTAATGACCGAGATGAAAGCGCCGCTTGCTTTTATCATACCATAAATCTGCCGAAGGCGTGAAGCTTTTTTTGTTCCAAAAAGCTAAACTGTCTTCGGCAGAGAAATATAGGAAAGATTCGGGTGGCAGTCTACAGAGAAAACAGTACTGTATGTATAATATATATTCCAACTATTTATTGACTATATGTATACTATATGATATAATATATATGAAAATACAACCTAAAACATCTTACGCCGACAGCTGTGGAAAGGAGGTGCTGTGCCAAAAGCAAGAAAGAAAAAGAACAGTTCATTTCAG
>OGQJ01000331.1_pt1 | contig 52232 bp, 45 predicted proteins | sample 1553161 | NCBI WGS metagenome assembly OGQJ01 (sample SAMEA2579923, study PRJEB22360) | human gut metagenome | biome: human gut; feature: human-associated habitat; material: faeces | place: Denmark | collected 2008/2010 | reverse complement strand
TAAAATCAGATATTTCATTCTGTGGGTATCTCTGTTATACTGAGCTTGTAAATGATATGGAAGAAATTTAATTTCAGGAGGTTTTATTATGGCAATTATAGATTTAACAAAAGAAAATTTTCAGGCGGAGATTACAAAATCCGACAAGCCGGTACTGGTAGATTTCTGGGCTGTATGGTGCGGTCCGTGTCAGATGATGGCACCGATTCTTCATGAACTTGAAACGGAAATGCCGGATGTTCAAATTGGCAAAGTCAATGTGGATGAGCAGATGGATCTGGCACGTCAGTTCCGTGTTGTCAGCATTCCGACACTGATTATTTTTAAAAACGGACAGGAAGTTCAGCGTATGGTTGGTGTGACATCCAAGGAAGAGCTGAAGGATGCGCTGAAATAAAAAGATAAAAAATTATAAAAATTTCTTGACAGATATTTTCATAGCAGGTACAGTAATAGTCAGAGAACAATTTAGCTAATTAAACTGATGATGTGGAGATAACGTTTATTGTGCACGCACAGAGAGTCCGGGAAGATGAGAGCCGGGCCGAACGCAGATAGGCAAATGGACCACTGAGGGCATAGTGAAAGGCAGCAGAGCTGGTCAAGTATTCTATGACGCGGGGCAGGCGTTAATTGCCGGGAGTATGTTAGTACTTCTTTAACAAGCGCGCAGGATTTTTCTATCCTGTGAAGCAGGGTGGCACCGCGGGTGTATTGGATTTTGAACGCTCGTCCCTGGCAGAACTGGATTCTGCCGGAGACGGGTTTTTTTTGTTACATAAATGTAGATCAGGAGGGACTGAATATGTATCCAGCATTAGAAGGATTAAGAGAAATCGCAAAGTCAGGGGAATACCGGCGTATTCCCGTATGCAGAGAACTGTATTCCGACCGCTATACACCTGTAGAAGTGATGCGGACTCTTCGCACAGCCAGCAGACACTGCTATCTGCTGGAAAGTGCCAGCCAGACAGAGGTATGGGGACGCTATTCCTTCCTGGGATATGAACCATCCATGGAGATCACCTGTACCGATGGAAATCTTCAGATCCGAAAGATCCATGAGGACGGTACCGAAGAAATAACAAAGCAGCAGGTAAAACATCCCGGAGATGCTATTCGAAAGATCCTAAAGGAATACAAAAGCCCGGTACTGGAAAAAATGCCAACCTTTACCGGCGGCCTGGTAGGCTATTTTTCCTACGATTATATTAAATACAGTGAACCGAAGCTGGAGCTTACCGATAAGACGGTAGAAGATTTCAGAGATATGGATCTAATGCTCTTTGACCAGGTCATTGCCTTTGATCATTACAGACAGAAGGTGCTTCTGATCACAGGGGTGATGACAGATGATCTGGAGAACTCTTTTGGAAAGGCAGAAAAGAAACTGCAGGAGATGGCAGATCTGATCAGAAAGGGAGAGCAGAAGGAATTTCCATCCCTGAAGTTGCAATCCTCCATTGAGCCGCAGTTCCCGAAAGAAAAATACTGTGAGATGGTAGAAACCGCCAGACATTATATTCGTGAGGGAGACATCTTCCAGGTGGTGCTTTCCAATCCCATGAGAGCCAGAGCAGAGGGAAGCCTTTTTGATACCTATCGTGTTTTAAGGGCCACAAACCCGTCCCCCTATATGTTTTATTTTTCCAGCGATGATATTGAGATCGCGGGAGCGTCACCGGAAACCCTTGCAAAGCTTACAGGAAAAGAGTTAAGCACCTTTCCGCTGGCAGGAACAAGGCCAAGAGGAAAAACAAAGGAAGAAGACGAGGCGTTGGAACAAGGTCTTCTTGCAGATGAAAAGGAACGTGCGGAGCACAACATGCTGGTGGATCTGGGACGAAATGACATCGGAAAGATCAGTAAGATCGGCACGGTAAAGGTGGAAAAATATATGTGCATCGAACGTTTTTCCCATGTGATGCATATCGGTTCCACAGTGACCGGCCAGATTCGGGATGACAGGGATGCGGTGGATGCAGTGGATGCCATCCTTCCGGCAGGAACACTTTCCGGAGCACCGAAATTCCGTGCCTGCCAAATCATCCAGGAACTGGAACAGAGCAAGCGAGGCATTTACGGCGGTGCTATTGGATATCTGGATTTTGCCGGAAACCTGGATACCTGTATTGCCATTCGCCTGGTTTATAAGAAAAACGGTGAGATCTGTATCCGGTCAGGAGCAGGGATCGTAGCAGACAGTATTCCGGAAAGTGAATTTCAGGAGTGCTGCAACAAGGCAAGAGCCGTTGTACAGGCAATCGAAACTGCACAGGAGGGACTGGAATGATAGTACTGATCGATAATTATGATAGCTTTTCCTACAATGTTTACCAGCTGATCGGTTCTGTGGAGCCGGATATCAAGGTGGTAAGAAATGATGAAGTGACCATCAAAGAGCTGGAGGCCATGAAGCCGGAGGCATTGATCCTTTCCCCTGGTCCGGGAAAACCGGAGGATGCGGGAATCTGTATTGAATCCATAAAATATTTCAAAGACAAGCTGCCGATCCTGGGTATCTGCCTTGGACATCAGTCCATCTGTGAAGCCTTCGGAGGGACAGTATCCTACGCAAAAGAGCTGATGCACGGAAAGCAGAAAGAGATACATAAAGTTGGAAAGAGCCGGATGTTTGAAGGACTTCCGGAAACTTTTCCGGCAGCCAGATATCACTCACTGGCAGCTATCCGGGATACCTTACCGGAGGAACTGGTTGTTACCGCTGAGTCTGAGGACGGAGAGGTGATGGCACTGGAGCATAAAGAATATCCGATATTCGGATTACAGTTCCATCCGGAATCTGTTATGACACCGGATGGAAAAACAATGATCGAGAACTTTATGAAGGTTATCAGAGACAGATAAGACAGAGAACAGCAATCCATAAAAGATAGAATCGTTACAGAACAGGAGGAAACAACAATGATCAAAGAAGCAATCATCAAGCTTTCAAAAAAAGAAGATCTTACATATGACGAAGCAGAAGCCGTAATGAATGAGATCATGGACGGAGCGGCAACACCGGTACAGATGGCATCCTACCTTACTGCACTTTCCCTGAAAGGAGAGACTATTGATGAGATCACTGCATCAGCAGCCGGAATGCGTGCACACTGCATCAAGCTCCTCCACGATATGAATGTTCTGGAAATCGTAGGAACCGGTGGTGACGGAGCAAACTCCTTTAACATTTCTACGACATCTTCTCTTGTGATCGCAGCAGGTGGCGTTCCGGTAGCAAAACACGGAAACCGTGCAGCATCTTCCAAGAGCGGTGCAGCAGATGTTCTGGAAGCACTTGGCGTAAAGATCACCATCCCGCCGGAAAAAAGTGCAGAGATCCTGAAAAAGATCAACATCTGTTTCCTGTTCGCCCAGAATTATCATATTGCCATGAAATATGTGGCACCGATCCGTAAAGAGCTGGGAATCCGCACGGTATTTAATATCCTCGGACCATTAAGCAACCCGGCAGGCGCAAACATGGAGCTGATGGGAGTCTTTGACCAGTCTCTGGTAGAGCCGCTGGCACAGGTTATGATGAAGCTTGGCGTGAACCGCGGAATGGTAGTTTTCGGACAGGATAAGCTGGATGAGATCTCCATGAGCGCACCGACTTCTGTGTGCGAGATCAAGGACGGATGGTTCCAGTCCTATGAGATCACACCGGAGCAGTTCGGCTATACACGCTGCAACAAAGAAGATCTGGCAGGCGGCACACCGGCAGAGAACGCAGAGATCACAAAAGCCATTGTAAACGGAACCGAAAAAGGCCCGAAGCGTCAGGCGGTCTGCATGAACGCAGGTGCAGCACTTTATATCGCCGGAAAGGCGAAGACTATAGAAGATGGCGTGAAGATGGCTGAAAACCTGATCGACAGTGGTGCAGCTGCTGCCAAGCTTGCGGAATTTATCAAATTAAGTAACGAGATTTGAAAATAATAGCGGCAGAAGAGAAATCGGCAATCCCTATCGGAAGAGATACGAACGGAAACATTAATCTGTCAGATTTCTTGAAATTGCCGAATGAGAGTTGAACTGAAATATCAAGGAGACAAACAAAGAATGAGCGAAAAAAACATTCTGGAGGAAATCGCAGAAAAAACAAGAGAACGTATCCGGAAGGAAAAACGTCAGTTTCCCCTGGATCAGCTGAAAACCCTGGCAGAAAAAGCACCACAGCAGCCGTCCTTTCTGGAAGCGTTGAAAAAGCCGGGTATGTCCTACATCTGTGAAGTAAAAAAAGCTTCCCCCTCCAAGGGGCTGATCGCACCGGAATTTCCGTATCTGGAAATTGCGAAAGAATACGAGGCAGCAGGTGCATCTGCGATCTCCTGCCTCACAGAGCCATTTTATTTCATGGGAAGTGACACTTATCTCCGTGAGATCACAGAAACAGTGGATATTCCGGTCCTTCGGAAGGACTTCACGGTGGATAAGTACATGATCTATCAGGCAAAAGCATTCGGTGCATCGGCAGTGCTTCTGATTTGTGCTATCTTAAATGACCAGGAACTCCTGGAATACCGAGAGCTTGCAGAAACTCTGGGAATGGATGCACTGGTGGAAGCTCATGACGAGAATGAAGTGGCAAGAGCATTAAAGACAGGTGCAAAGATCGTCGGTGTAAACAACCGTGACCTGAAAACCTTTAAGGTTGATATGAATAACAGCATCCGTCTTCGAAACCTGGCACCGGACAATGTGGTATTTGTGTCTGAGAGCGGAATCAAAAACGCAGGTGATATCGCTATCCTGGAAAGAAACCGGGTAGGTGCAGTCCTGATCGGTGAGACCCTGATGCGAAGCCCGGATAAGAAAGCTGCATTGGAAAATCTGAATGGTGGAGCGCTTGTATAAAGGCCAAACGAAAGAATAGAGCAAATAAGTAACAGAGCTGACCAGCAGTAAATAGTAACGAAACAGGAAGGGGCAGGGTCAGACAGAAAGGGCAGGATTGGCTGAATATGAGAGAACAACCGTTGAAACATGGGAGCAGAACCAGGATCAAGATCTGCGGCCTGACCTGCCCGAAAGATATCCAGGCAGTTAACCAGGCTAAACCGGACTTTGCAGGATTCATTGTAGAATTCCCAAAAAGCAGAAGAAACGTCACCGTGGAGCAATTGAAGGCTCTCCGGGAAGAACTGGATGATAGCATTTTGCCGGTAGGCGTATTCGTCAATGCACCGGTGGAGCTTCCCGCACAGCTTTTAAACGAAGGAACCATCGCACTGGCACAGCTTCACGGCCAGGAGGACGAGAATTATATCAGACAGCTTAAGACCATGACAGACCAGCTTCTGATAAAGGCTTTTTCCATAAAAACAGAAGCAGATATAAAGAAAGCGATCCGTTCGGAAGCAGACTATATTCTGCTGGATCAGGGCGCAGGAGGAACAGGAGAAACTTTCGACTGGAGTCTGGTACCGGCGATCAAACGTCCCTGGTTTCTGGCAGGAGGTCTGGGCTGTGAAAATCTGGAATCGGCCATACATCTGCTTCACCCCTGGGCAGTAGATTTAAGCAGCAGTGTAGAAACCGACGGTCACAAAGACCCGGATAAAATATTAGAAGCAGTATACGCAGTAAGGAACATAAAGGAGGAAATATAACATGTCAAAAGGAAGATTCGGCATCCATGGCGGACAGTACATCCCGGAAACACTGATGAACGCCGTTCTGGAGCTTGAGGAAGCATACAACCATTACAAAAACGATCCGGAATTCAACCGTGAGCTCACAGAGCTTCTCAATGAATACGCAGGAAGACCATCCCGTCTTTACTATGCGGCACATATGACCGAGGACCTTGGCGGAGCCAAGATCTATCTGAAAAGAGAAGACTTAAACCACACAGGAGCCCACAAGATCAACAACGTACTTGGTCAGGTGCTCCTGGCAAAAAAAATGGGCAAGACCCGTGTCATCGCAGAGACAGGAGCCGGCCAGCACGGTGTTGCAACTGCAACTGCAGCAGCACTGATGGGAATGGAATGTGAGGTATTCATGGGAAAAGAGGACACCGAGCGTCAGGCTCTGAACGTATATAAAATGCGTCTTCTCGGAGCAAAGGTCCATGCAGTTACAAGCGGAACCGCAACCTTAAAGGATGCCGTTTCCGAGACCATGCGTGAGTGGACAAACCGTATTGCAGATACCCATTATGTACTGGGATCTGTTATGGGACCGCACCCGTTCCCAACTATCGTACGTGATTTCCAGGCAGTGATCTCCAAGGAAATCAAAGAACAGATGCTGGAAAAAGAGGGAAGACTTCCGGATGTTGTCCTGGCCTGTGTGGGCGGCGGCTCCAATGCTATCGGAACCTTCTACAATTTCATTGAGGACAAAGACGTTCGTCTCATCGGCTGTGAGGCAGCAGGACGTGGCGTGAATACTGCGGAGACTGCGGCAACCATTGCAACTGGTCGTCTCGGAATCTTCCATGGTATGAAATCTTACTTCTGCCAGGATGAATACGGACAGATCGCACCGGTATACTCCATCTCCGCAGGTCTTGATTATCCGGGTGTAGGTCCGGAGCATGCACACCTTTATGATATCGGAAGAGCAGAGTACGTTCCTGTTACAGATGACGAAGCAGTAGAGGCTTTTGAATATCTTTCCAGAACAGAAGGAATCATTCCTGCGATTGAAAGTGCCCACGCAGTGGCCTATGCGAAAAAGATCGCACCGACACTTGGAAAGGACAAGATCATGGTAGTTACCATTTCAGGACGTGGAGATAAGGACTGTGCGGCAATTGCCCGCTACAGAGGGGAGGATATTCATGAATAAGAGAATTACAGAAGCATTTGCAAACGGAAAAGCATTTATTCCTTTTTTAACCTGCGGAGATCCGTCTCTGGAGGTAACAGAGCAGCTGGTTTATGCAATGGAAGAAGCAGGAGCAGATCTGATCGAGCTTGGGATCCCGTTCTCAGATCCTACCGCAGAGGGACCTGTAATCCAGGAAGCCAATGTCCGGGCACTTGCAGGCGGTGTGACTACAGATAAAGTTTTTGCAATGGTAGAAAAAATCCGTAAAAATACAAAAATCCCAATGGTATTCATGACCTATGCAAACGTAGTATTTTCTTACGGAACAGAGCGTTTTATCAAGAAAGCAGCGGAAGTTGGAATGGATGGACTGATCCTTCCGGATGTTCCGTTTGAGGAAAAAGAAGAGTTTGATGTTGTGTGCAAACAGTACGGCCTTGACCTGATCTCCCTGATCGCACCGACCTCCCATGAGCGGATCGCCATGATCGCAAAAGAGGCGGAAGGCTTTGTTTACTGCGTATCTTCCCTTGGTGTAACAGGAATGCGTACCAGCATTACCACAGATATCGGAGCTATGGTGAAATTAGTAAAAGCCCAGAAAGACATTCCATGTGCAGTAGGATTCGGAATCTCCACACCGGAGCAGGCAAAAAAAATGGCAGATCAGTCAGACGGTGCCATTGTAGGATCTGCGATCGTGAAGCTCTGTGGTGCCTACGGCAAAGACTGCGTGCCGAAGGTGAAGGCTTATGTGAAAGAGATGAAGGATGCGATCAGATAAGTTCCCGGCTGAAATCGCAACACAGATCACAAAGTGTAATAAAAATCTGCTTTATCCCAAAGAAAGGGTAAAGCAGATTTTTTTCTGCTCTGAACAGAGGCCGGAAAAATTGCAGGAAATATCTACTTGACAGTCAGAGACCAAATGATAGATGATATAAAAAAAGGTGAGGAGGAAATTGGGGATGAATCGGGAAGAAGCAAAGAAGAAAGCAGAAGCGCTGGTTGCCAGGATGACTCTGGAGGAAAAAGCTAGTCAGTTAAGGTACGATGCACCTGCAATAAAAAGATTGGGAATTCCGGCATATAACTGGTGGAATGAGGGACTTCACGGTGTTGCCAGAGCAGGGCAGGCAACGGTTTTTCCACAGGCGATCGGAATGGCGGCAGCTTTTGACCGGAAAAGTGTGGCAGAAATGGCCGGTATCGTGGCAACAGAGGGCAGAGCAAAGTATAATGCATATTCCGTAAACGGTGACAGAGATATTTATAAGGGATTGACGTTCTGGTCTCCTAATGTCAATATTTTCCGTGATCCACGATGGGGTAGAGGCCATGAAACTTATGGGGAAGATCCGTATCTTACAAAAGAACTGGGAGTTTCCTTTGTAAAAGCACTTCAGGGAAATGGGGATACAATGAAGGCAGCAGCCTGTGCCAAACATTTTGCAGTACATTCCGGGCCGGAGGCACTCCGTCATGAATTTGATGCGGAAGCATCCGCAAAAGATATGGAAGAAACGTATCTGCCGGCATTCGAAGCTCTGGTAAAAGAAGCCAAAGTAGAAGCGGTTATGGGAGCTTATAATCGGACAAACGGGGAACCTTGCTGCGGAAGCCCCACATTACAGAAAAAACTCAGAGGCGAGTGGAAATTTCAGGGGCATTTTGTATCAGACTGCTGGGCAATTCGTGATTTTCACGAACACCATATGGTAACGGATACAGCCGTTGAATCTGCAGCACTGGCTATTAATAATGGCTGTGACCTGAATTGTGGAAATACCTATCTTCACATTATGAAGGCATACGAAAAGGGGCTTGTCACAGAAGAAACCATAACCCAGGCAGCCGTGCGGCTTTTTACCACAAGGTATCTGCTGGGGTTGTTTGATGGAAGCGAATATGACAATCTCTCCTACATGGAGGTAGAATCTCCCAGGCATCTGGATGCAGCGGAGAAAGCAGCGGAAAAAAGCTTTGTTCTGCTGAAAAATAATGGGATTCTTCCGCTTGATAAAGAAAAACTGAAAACAATAGGGATCATCGGACCAAATGCGGACAGCAGACAGGCGCTGATCGGCAATTATCACGGGACAGCTTCCAGGTATATTACCATACAGGAAGGCATCCAGGATTATGTGGGAGACGATGTAAGGATCCTTACTTCCAGAGGCTGTGATCTGTTCCGAGACCGGACGGAGCACCTTGCGTTTACTAGAGATCGTATTGCGGAAGCAAAGGTGGTTGCGGAAAACAGCGATGTGGTGATCTTATGTATGGGACTGGATGAGACACTGGAAGGAGAAGAGGGAGACACCGGAAACAGCTATGTATCGGGAGATAAAGAAGATATTGAACTTCCCGGAGTACAGCGAGAACTGATGGAAGCAATCGCAGACACCGGAAAACCGGCAGTATTCTGTCTGCTGGCAGGAAGTGACCTTGATCTGAAATATGCGGCAGAGAAATTTGCTGCAGTCATGATGCTGTGGTACCCTGGATGCCAGGGCGGGAAGGCAGCGGCAAAGGTACTGTTTGGAGAAATCTCGCCATCAGGAAAACTTCCGGTGACCTTTTATGAAAGCCTGGAAGAACTTCCGGATTTTACCGATTATTCCATGAAAGGCAGAACATATCGCTATATGGAACGAAAAGCACAGTTTCCTTTTGGATATGGTCTGACGTACAGTAAGGTGGCAGTAGATAAAGCAGAGGTCAAAACATGTGGACAGAAGATAAACGTGGAGGTAGAAGTGCAGAATAACGGCGCATATGATACAGAGGATGTTGTTCAGATCTATGTAAAAAATATCGATAGCAAAAATGCCATTCCCAATCCGATGCTGGCCGGTTTTCAGCGGATATTCCTGAAGGCGGGAGAATGCCGAAAAATAGAAATCCCAATATGGGAAAAAGCATTCACCGTAGTAGATGAAACAGGAAAACGGATGGAAGAAGGAAAGAAATTTGAAATTTATGCAGGCTGCAGCCAGCCGGATGAAAAAAGCAAAGAACTGACCGGGATCATGCCGGTAAAGATCATCTGGGAAAAATAATAAGAAAATCTAAAGTAACAGGAGGGCGCTGCATCAGGCAGCGCCCTCCCTTTATATCTAACGCATAAACAACCGTACCATTTTCTCATAAATCTTCCGATATTTCTGATATCTCATAGGAAGATCGATCCAGGTCTTTTTATCTACAATACTCTTATAATGAGAGAATGTCCGGAAGCCGTCGATGCCATGATAGGATCCCATGCCGCTTTCACCAAAGCCGCCGAAGCCCATATTGCTGGTTGCCAGATGTATGAGGACATCGTTGATACAGCCACCGCCGAAACCACATCGGGAAGTAACTTCCCGGGCATTTTTTTCATCTTCGGTGAAGATATAAAGAGCCAGCGGATGCGCCATGGAATTGATCTTTGTTACGGCACCTCCAAGAGAGTCATAGGTGAGGACCGGAAGTACCGGGCCGAAGATTTCCTGCTGCATGACCGGATCTTCGAAGGTTACGTTATCAAGAACCGTCGGCTCGATCTGAAGTGTTTCACGGTTGGAACCACCGCCGCAGACAGTTTTGGCAGGATCGATCAGACTGTTGATACGGTCGAAATGCTTTTCGTTGATGATCTTTCCATAATTCCGGTTCTTCAGTGGTTCTTTTCCATACTGGCGTGTGATCTGTCTGCGAAGCTCTGCGACCAGGGCTTCGCAGACAGATCACAGTAGATATAGTCCGGAGCCACGCAGGTCTGGCCACAGTTCAGGAACTTGCCGAATACGATACGTTTTGCCGCAAGGCGGAGATTGGCTGTTTTGTCCACGATGCAGGGGCTTTTTCCACCCAGCTCCAGAGTGACTGGTGTGAGGTGTTCGGAAGCCTTTCTCATGACCTCTTTTCCCACAGACTGGCTTCCCGTGAAGAAGATGTAATCAAAGTGCAGACTGAGAAGATGTGTGTTTTCCGCACGTCCGCCTGTGACAGTTGCAACGTATTTTTCATCGAAACATTCATGGATGAGAAGACGGATCACTTCACTTGTTGCCGGTGAGTAGGCACTTGGTTTCAGGATGACTGTGTTTCCGGCTGCAATGGCGTCTACCAGTGGTTCTATGGTGAGAAGAAACGGATAGTTCCACGGACTCATAATGAGAACAACACCGTAGGGGGATGGTTTGCGGAAACTGTGGGAATGGAACTGTGCCAGTGGAGTTGGAACGGTCTGTTCTTTTGCGTAGGAGCGGATATTTTTCAGCATATGTGTGATCTCGGAGAGCACCAGTCCGGTCTCACACATATAGCTTTCGAAATTACTTTTTCCCAGATCCTTTTTCAGCGCAGCGTGGATCTGATCTTCGTGTTTCCGGATGGAAGCGCGGAGACGTTTCAGGGCGCTGATGCGAAAATCAAGGTCAAGAGTTGCGCCGGAGTAGAAGTACTGGCGCTGTTTATCTAAAAGCTGGTTGATCTGTTCTTTTTCCATGGAATTGTAGTCCTTTCTGAAAAAACTGTATTCGAAATATCGAAAAAATCTGTCTATGCCAATGGCTGTTTTAGCAATTGCCTGCCGGAGGCATCAGTCTGTAATACAGTGTCTCAAGTTCGCCGGCATCCATCAGCACAGGAACCGGGTACAGAGGATTGGCTTCTTTATCTGCGTAATGGGCAAGCTCCGGGATGTCCGTTTCCTGGATTTCCGGGATATAGTCTCCGATGCCATAGCGTTTTTTCATATCTTTTGTTGCATCAATAAACATCCGGGCAGCAGTTTTATCGTCCTCATGTTTATCACAGAGACCGGCAGTTACGGCAAGGTTGCGGAGTTTGTGAGTGATGGAATCTCCGTATGTTTCCAGTACCATAGGAAGGATCACTGCATTGGCAAGCCCATGTGGAACATTATATTTTCCGCCGAGGGAATGTGCAATTGCGTGGACATATCCAACGTAGGATTTGGTGAAGGCACAGCCTGCGAAATAGGAGGCGCGGAGCATATTTCGTCTTGCTTCAATATTATTGCCGTCTGTGTAGGCGGTATCCAGATTTTCAAAGATCAGTCTGACAGCATCCAGGGCATTTTTTCTTGTGCCAGGTGTAGTGGAATTTCCAATGTAGGCTTCCACTGCGTGAGTCAGGGCATCCATGCCGGTGGTAGCTGTGATAAACGGCGGAAGGCTTAAAGTCACTTTCGGGTCAAGGACTGCGTAGCGTGGGATCAGCGGAAAATCGTTGATGGCATATTTGTGCCGTGTTTCTGCATCGGTAATGACAGCAGCAAGTGTTGTTTCACTTCCTGTTCCTGCAGTCGTGGGGATGGCGATGAGAAGAGGAAGCTTTTTGTGGATCTTCAGGATTCCCTTCATCTGAGCAAGAGACTGGTGTGGCTTGGCAATGCGGGCTGCTGTGGCTTTTGCACAGTCCATACTGGAACCTCCGCCGAAGCCGATGATCGCTTGGCAGTCATTGTCCAGATACATGTGAAGGGCTTCGTCCACATTGACGGTTGTTGGATTGGCAACGGTTTTGTCGTAGATGTGGTAAGAGATGCAGCTTCGCTTCAGTGTCTGCTCCAGTCTTTCTGTAAGGCCAAGGCTTCGGATCCCTGCATCTGTGATGATGAGTACATTGTTATAGTTTCTTTTTTCCAGAACTTCCGGAATACCTTTGACGCTTCCGATGATCTTCGGATTGCGGTAAGGAAGCAGTGGAAGGGCGAATTTAAAGACATTCTGGAAAACCCGGCAGTAAGCTTTTTTTAATGGATTCATGGTAGTTTTCGTTCCTTTTAAAGTCAAATTATTTTATTCTAAATATTATATATAGCAGTTGGAAGGGGAAAAGTCAAGATTGCCGTTTATGGAAGTGCATCGCGAAGCGTGTTGCTGAGAACAGAGTAACCGTAACGTCATAAAAAAGAAAACAGGAAAATATAATATTGTCATGGTTGTAAATATCCTTTACACTAAGGGAGTCAAACAGAATTATTATGCAAGGATTGTATATCCAGCGTAAGGCAAATGTTCGCAGGATAGATATTGATCACGGAGGAAATCATGCCAGAAACAGACACATCCGCAAAAAATCCTCTTCATGTATCCGAAGTGGATGATAATTTAAAAGAATTAAGCCCTCACGGTTCCTTTGAGCTGCCGGTGGAAACCTATATGGCGAACTGTGAGATCTTTCATGCACTGTATGACCACTGGCACAGTGAGATGGAGATCATGTATATTGAAAAAGGCAGTGGCTTTGCCAGACTGAACCGGGAGAGCATCCGCCTGAAAAAGGGGGATATCCTGATCGTGAACTGCGGAGTTCTCCATAGTATGCGCACGGATCTTAAGAAGCCTCTTTATTATAAGAGTGTGGTTTTCAGCCTGGGCTTCCTTGCAGGTCAGCCGGGAGATATCTGCCAGGAATGTGTGGTATCACCATTAATAGAAAACAAGGCAGAATTCTGCCATCATATAGAAGAAGGAGATTCCGGATATGAGAAGCTACGGGAAATTTTTCTGGAGATCCATGACTGTCATACGGAGAAGAAGCCATATTTCTATGTGAAGCTGAAAATGCTGTTCTTTGATTTCTTTTATGAGATGCTGACGAAGCATTATATTATCCCGGTAAGCACAGAGCAGAACAAGAGCCTTGCGGCAGTAAAGGAAGTGCTGGATCATATCAGCCTTCACTACCAGGAGAATCTTACCGTTTCAGAGCTTTCCGGACTTTCCAATTACAGTGAGTATTATTTTATGAAGCTTTTCCGCCAGTATACGGGAAAAACCCTGGTGGAATACATCAATGACTTCCGTATGGAGAAGGCGAAGTATCTTCTTACGCATTCCGATGCACCTGTGACGGAGATCGCCATGCAGGTGGGATTTAACAGTACAAGTTATTTTATAAAGAAATTTCAGCAGTCCAATAAGGTTTCACCGCATAAGTACAGGAAGAGTATGAGACAGATCTGAGAAATCTCCCGAAGCAACCGCATATGTATCGGTTATGTTTTTATGCAGAGCTACAGTAAAAAGTGAAAAACAGTCTGACAAATATCTTGCATATCATGACAGGATTGTTATATTTTTGAAAAGAAATGCGTGATATCCTAATATCATCAAAAACAAAGCAAACAACCTTGTAAAAACATATTTCATCCCATCAAGATCCATGAAAGGAGATCAAAATGGAAACATTAAGCAAAGTATTTGAAGACAAATATAACAAAAATGTAAAAGATTGTACAAACGAGGAAATCTATCACGGACTTCTCTCCTGGACAAAGGAGCAGCTGAAGGGCCGCGGCTACCAGGAAGGAAAAAAGAAAATTTATTATATTTCCGCAGAGTTCCTTATCGGTAAGCTTCTTTCCAACAACCTGATCAATCTGGGCGTTTATGATGAAGTTGCGAAATATCTTAAAGAAAACGGAAAAGAGCTTTCCATGATCGAGGAAATCGAGCCGGAGCCATCTCTCGGAAACGGCGGACTTGGCCGACTGGCAGCCTGCTTCCTGGATTCCATCGCAACCTTAGGTCTTCCGGGTGAAGGAATCGGCCTTAATTATCACCTTGGACTTTTCAAACAGGAGTTTAAGGATCATCTTCAGTTTGAGACACCGAATCCGTGGATCCAGCCGGAGAGCTGGCTTACAGATGCAGGAATTTCTTATTATGTACCGTTTAAGGGCTTTATGCTGAAATCCACACTGTATGATATTGATGTTGCAGGCTATGAGAACAAAGCGATCAAGCTTCGCCTTTTTGATATTGATATTGCAGATGAGAGCATTGTAGGCGAGGGAATCTCCTTTGATAAGAGGGATCTGCTCCACAACCTGACACTGTTCCTGTATCCGGATGACAGCGATGATGCAGGAAGAAAGCTTCGTATCTATCAGCAGTACTTCATGGTAAGCAATGCGGCACAGCTGATTCTGGATGAGGCAACAGCAAAAGGCTGCAATCTTCACGACCTTGCCGATTACGCAGTGATCCAGATCAACGATACACATCCGAGTATGGTAATTCCGGAGCTTATCCGTCTCCTCACAGAGCGTGGAATCGAGTTCGAGGAGGCATGCGAGATCGTATCTCATGTATGCGCTTATACCAACCATACCATTCTTGCAGAGGCACTTGAGAAATGGCCGATCTCCTATCTTGAGGAGGTTGTTCCGCATCTGATGCCGATCATCCGCAAGCTGGACGAGCGTATCAAAGCAAAATATCCGCAGGAAAATCTTGCCATCATCGACAAGAACGACCTGGTCCACATGGCACATATGGACATTCACTACGGATTTTCCATCAACGGTGTTGCATCCCTTCATACCGATATCCTGAAGGAGACAGAGCTTCATCAGTTCTATGAGATCTATCCGGAGAAATTCAATAACAAGACAAACGGAATTACCTTCCGCAGATGGCTCCTTCACTGCAACCATCCGCTGACAGAGTACATCACATCCATGATCGGTGACGGCTTCCGCAAGGATTCCTTTGAGCTTGACAAGATGCTTGGCTTCAAGGGAAATCAGGACGTTCTTGCAAATATCCTTAAGATCAAGCAGGATGCAAAGAAGAGATGTGCGGAGTTTATCAAAGCCAACATAGGTGAAGAGATCAACACACACAGTGTTTATGATATCCAGATCAAACGTCTTCATGAGTACAAACGTCAGCAGCTGAACGCACTTTACATCATTGACCGTTACCTGAAGATCAAAGCAGGCGAGAAGCCGCAGCGCCCGGTAACCTTTATCTTCGGTGCAAAGGCAGCTCCTGCATACGTTATCGCAAAGGATATTATCCACCTGATCCTCTGCTTACAGGAGCTTATCAACAATGATCCGGAGGTTTCCCCGTACATGAAAGTTGTTATGGTGGAAAACTACAACGTAAGTGCAGCAGAGAAGCTGATTCCTGCCTGCGATATCTCCGAGCAGATCTCTCTTGCTTCCAAGGAGGCCAGCGGAACAGGAAACATGAAGTTCATGCTCAACGGTGCTGTAACACTGGGAACCATGGATGGTGCAAATGTGGAGATCAGCCAGCTGGTAGGCAAGGATAATATCTATATCTTCGGAGAGTCCAGTGAGCAGGTTATCGAACACTATGAAAAGGCTGACTACTGCTCCAGAGATTTTTATGAGAAAGACGAGCGCATCCGTCGTGCAGTAGACTTTATCGTAGGAAACGAGCTTCTTTCTATTGGAAGTGAGGAGCATTTAAGAAGACTGCATCATGAGATCGTAAGCAAAGACTGGTTCATGACTCTTCTTGACTTCGAGGATTATGCGAAGGTGAAAGATCAGGCACTGTCCGATTATGAGGACAGAACCGCATGGGCAGAGAAAATGCTTGTAAATATCGGAAAAGCAGGATACTTCTCTTCAGACAGAACCATCGAAGAGTACAACAGAGATATCTGGCATCTGACACCGGAGAAATAAAACGGTTTTAGGCAGATTGCTCCGGCTCGGAAGAAAAATAGAAAAATAGAAAATAAAAACACCGGCATTCATCGGAATATGTACTGGGGCTGAGATGTCAGAGATGATCTGGCAGCCTGGACAGGACATGGTACAGATGAATGGCCGGTGTTTTTTTGTGAAATTGGTTGCGAAAAATTGTTTACGGAATCAGGCAAGCGATACTTCAGGCTTTTCCATGCTTAAATGCCATCATCATCTCCTTGGTAAGGCTGATATTATCTCCTTCATCCGGAATGTCTTCCCGGTTGAACCAGGAGGCCATGGAAAGCTCATCGTGGTCTACAGTCAGAGTGTCGTCGCCATCCAGATCACAGTAGAAGCCAAACAGAAGGGTTCCGGAAAAGGACCATGGCTGGCTCTTGTAGTAGCGGAGATTTTTGACCTTTACGCCGATCTCTTCCATAACTTCACGGTGGACAGTCTCCTCGATGGTCTCGCCAATCTCGGCAAAACCTGCGATCATGGCGTAGCGGGTGTGATTTCGGCCCTCATATTTGGAGAGAATCAGCTTGTTGCCGTTGGTAACGCCTACGATCACAGCCGGAGAAAGCACCGGATATTCACCGTTTCCACAGGCAGGGCAGATCATCTTGCGCTCATGTTTATCATGTACCATCGGTTTTCCGCAGCAGCCGCAGAAACGGCGCTTGCTGTACCACTGAAAGAGCTGATATCCGGTGATTCCTGCGAAAGCCAGATACTGTGGCTCTGCTGTGCGGAGAACTCTTGTGATCTCAAACTGATAACCAGGAAGGAGACTGGTGTCAAGATCCGGGATCAGATAAAAATGCTCTTCGTCAATGGAGAAGAGATAGATATAATTCTCATAGAGATTTTCAACTTTTCCTTCCAGCTCTCCAAAGCTTGGAAGAGTCATAGTCTCGCCATCTTTTTTCATAAGGATCTTTCCTTCTTCATAGGCGAGGATGTGGCTTTCTTTATCCGGGGCCACAGGTTTGTACTCATTGTGATAGGCATGTGGTGCGATATCCTGGATCATGATCGATAATTCCTTTCCGAATTTATTGTTTTACAGTGTTTGCTGAGAAGTTTTGCCATATAAAATACAGCACGCTTTCTACAGTATAAGCTTACCTTAAGAAAAAGGCAACTCCAGCAATAACAAAAAAAGTTGTATGAGTCAGAAAATCAGTGTAAGATAAATGTATTATATTGTGCAGAAGATGTGAAAGGTCTGAAAATTTTTCTGCACAGAAGGAGAAGATCATGCCAACAACAGAAAAGCCGGGACTGACCCGGGATGCCATTAAATATCTGGCAATTTTTACCATGCTTCTGAATCATATCGCCAACGTGCTTCTGCCGGAAAACACGATCCTGTGGGAAGTGTTTATAGACATTGGCTACTTCACAGCCATTACCATGTGCTATTTTCTTGTGGAAGGTTTTTACTATACACATTCCAGGAGAAAATATGGCGAAAGACTTCTGATCTTTGCCGGGATCTCCCAGGTTCCCTATATGATGGCCTTTGGGAATTCACAGCTGAATATGATCTTTACTCTGTTTATCTGCTTTATGATCCTGGTTGTTCAGGAAAGGATGATGGCAAGTAAATGGAGAATTCCACTTCTGATCCTGCTTCTTTTACTATCCGTTTGTTCGGACTGGGCAATCCTGGCACCGGTTTTTACCATCTGGTTCCATGAGAGCTGGGGGAACAGGAAGAGGATGATAACAGCGTACGGAGTCGGTGCTGCCCTTTTTGTGCTGTTTAACTACAGCTCCTACGTGGAAAAAATGGCAGCCGGACCGGCAATGATCCATGCTCTGTTTTCGGCAGCAGGGATCGTGGCATCAGGAATCATCATCCTGTGCTTCTATAATGGCAAAAAATCCGAAAAAGCACCGAAGTTTTCCAAGTGGTTTTTCTATATTTTTTATCCGGCACATCTGCTGATCCTGAGCATAATCCGTGTTATAGTACAGTAAGAGATAAAATAAAATCTCTCCAATATTTATAAACGGATAGATTGCCGAAAATAAATTTCATATCCACATAAAACATAGTAATTCTGTAAGAAAACAGAAAAATAGCGAAAAAACTCTTGAAAACCCACAAATTATCTGCTATGCTAACTGACATGACAAAGGCGTCTGGAAATTGAGTTTCCAGGCGCTTTTTGCGTTGCAGAAATAAATGAGGGAATCGAGGAGGAATGATTATGAATGCAGGAGATACTGGTTTTATGCTGATCTGTACGGCCTTTGTGTTCTTTATGACACCTGGGCTTGCGTTTTTCTACGGAGGACTGGTCCGCAGGAAAAATGTGGTAAATACCATGATGGCCTGTGGGGCGATCATGGGACTGTCCGTAGTTATGTGGACATTGTTTGGATATTCTCTGGCATTTGGAGGAAATCATGGCGGGATCATCGGAGATTTTCGCTGGTTTGCGCTGAATGGCGTAGGCTGGGAGCCGGGACCTTATGCGGATACGATCCCGCATCTGGTATTTGTGGCGTTCCAGATGATGTTTGCGATGATCACACCAGCACTGATCACTGGTGCCGTGGTTGGAAGAATGCGTTTTAAGGCGCTGTTTTTCTTTATTGCGATCTGGTCTTTGATCGTGTATTATCCAATGGCACATATGGTCTGGGGAGACGGTGGATTTCTGGCAGCCATTGGCTCTGTGGACTTTGCAGGAGGAAATGTGGTACATATCAGTTCCGGTGTCAGTGCACTGGTTCTTGCCATTTATCTTGGACAGAGACGAGGCTATGCAAAAGCAACCTATCGCACACACAATATCCCATTTGTATTTCTCGGAGCAGCTATGCTGTGGTTCGGATGGTTCGGTTTTAATGCAGGAAGTGCGCTGAAGGCAGACGGCCTTGCGGCACATGCCTTTATGACTAGCAGTATTTCTTCTGCCTGCGCACTGCTGACCTGGATGCTGATCGAGGTGATCCGCGAGGGAAAACCGACACTGGTTGGTGCATCCACAGGTCTTGTTATCGGACTGGTAGCCATTACACCGGGAGCTGGTTTCGTACCGGTATGGGCATCCTTTATCATTGGGATCCTGGTAAGCCCGATCTGTTACTTTACTGTGATCCTTCTGAAACAGAAGCTGAAGATCGACGATGCCCTGGATGCTTTTGGCTGCCATGGTATCGGTGGTATCTGGGGAGGAATCGCAACAGGTCTCTTCGGAAAAACTTCCATTAACTCGGTTGCAAAATGGGATGGCCTTGTGTTTGGAGATCACCGTCTGTTCCTGGCGCAGGTATTGAGTATTGTGATCACCATTGCGGTTGCTATTGTGGGAACGCTGATCTGTATCGGGATCGTGCGGATCTTTACACCGCTTCGTGTAGATCCGAAGGAAGAAATGGTAGGGCTGGATGCATCCCAGCATGGAGAGAATGCATATCCGTCATTTAATGGATTTGACTGATAAAAGAATTTGTCCGGCAATGATCGTGTGAAAATGGAGGAAATCGTATGCTTATAAAAATAGAAGCAATCGTAAGAGAAGAAAAAATGGAAGATGTCAAAGCAGCGTTAAATGAGATCCAGGTTAACGGTTTTACAGTAACCCAGATCATGGGCTGCGGAACACAGCGCGGCTATACAGAATATGTCCGTGGTTCCAAAATTGATGTATTTCTGAAACCGAAGATCAAGTTTGAAATCGTGGTATCATCGGAGGACTGGGAGATCAAAGTCATTGATGCTGTGCAGAAAGCAGCGTTTACCGGTGATCCCGGCGATGGAAAGATCTTCAGCTATGAGATTCGTAACGCTGTTCGTATCCGTACAGGTGAGACAGGATACGATGCGCTGCAGTCGGAATTTCTGTAAATTGTTTTATTAATATGTAAATTATGTGTGAAAGAGTCCTTCGGGAAGTCGCAGAGATATCAGGAGATATAATCTTGAGATTTTTCGGAGGACTTTTTTACCACAGATTTAACAATAGTCTTACGTTGATTTGATGAAAAACAGCATGTGGCCGGTATAATATATAAGATGTACACGAAAACTAAAAATAATAGATAAGGCAGACATGACAAAAAAGAAATCAAAGAAAAAAATAAGAAAAAAACAGAAATCTATTAAAGATGGATTCGAACAGGACCAAGAAGAGCAGGAGAAGGAGAATCCAAAAATGGATGCTCCGGCTCAGAAGTCAGAGCAGAGCAGAGTTCCGGATTCAATAGAACCAGAAAATCAGAAACTGACAGCAGAAAAAACAGCAGCCATCGCATGCTACATCAAGGATCCGGACTACCGCCTCCGCTGTAAGGCGGCCATCGATATCCTTATGGCAAAACTGAAGATGATCAATGCAGAGCTTTCCGGGCAGAAAAAACGTACTGTGATCAGTCAGACTACCAGTCGGATCAAAAGTGCGGAAAGTATTTACGCAAAACTTCTGAAAAAAGGCCTGGAACCGGATTTCGAGACAGCCAGAAAAAATCTGAAAGATCTCATCGGCATCCGTGTAGTCTGTCCGTTTGAGGATGAGCTTTACCAGGTTGCAGAATCCCTGGAAATGCAGAAGGATATCGAGATCGTCCGGATAAAGGATTACATTAAAAATCCAAAGAAAAACGGCTACAAAAGTCTTCATCTGATCGTGAAAGTACCTATCTACTCTGCGGAAGGTGAACAGAAAGAACTGGTGGAAATACAGCTTCGGACCATTGCGATGGATTACTGGTCTGTGTTAGAATATGAATTGTATTATAAAAAAAGAGACAATGCGGAAATTGAAACAGAATTAAAAAAATATGCAGAAGAAATTGCTAATCTGGATCACAGAATGCTGGGATTACGAAATAAAATCGAAAAAATCTGAGCAATCAGCGAATGCGAGATCAGAATGCCTGTTTTATGACAAACCTGTAAAATTACTGCATCAGAAAAGGAGAATATCCCGGTGCTGGAGAAATAAAAGATATTTACACATGAAATTATAAATTAGGATTTATAAAAAAGAAAACGGAGAATTCCCGAAAGAAAAATTTAAGGAATTCTCCGTTTTATTATCTGACTGAGCAAACTATGAAGTTATTATTCAATATAGAGCTGTGCAACAAATGGGGCATAAGATATCCAACTGCTTTTTCTCTGCCATAGTTGCATTTCAACTGCAAAGATGACACTTTTCACAGGCGGACGGTGTGGCTGCACAACCGCCGAGAGCAGTTTCACGAAGCTCTGCAGGAAGTTTTTTGCCCACAGTATACATGGCATCGATCATCTCATCCAGCGGGATGAACTGGGGGATACCGGCCAGTGACATTTCCGCTGCGATTAGGGCATTGGAAACACCGGCTGCGTTACGGTTCTGGCAGGGATATTCTACCAGGCCGCCTACAGGGTCGCACACAAGTCCAAGCATGTTCATAAGAACCGTGGAAGCAGCATAAGTACACTGAAGAGGTGTACCGCCAAGAAGCTCCACAGCAGCGGAAGCAGCCATTGCAGAAGCGATTCCGACCTCAGCCTGACATCCGCCAACAGCACCGGCAACTGTTGCATTACGCATGGCAAGATAGCCGATCGCGCCTGCATTAAATAGTGCCTGGCGGATTTTTTTGTCGGAAAAGCCGTAGACCTCCTGAAGAGCAAGCATCATTCCAGGAACGATCCCGGCACTGCCGGCAGTAGGAGAGGCAACGATAAGTCCCATGGAAGCGTTGGTCTCAAGGGTTGCCATAGCGTAGGTGATCCCCTTTCCGAGAACATTTCCGCACAGGCTTTTTCCCAGGTCATGAAATTCGCAGAGCTTTCGGGCTTCACCGCCGATCAGTCCGCCCATAGATATCACCGGATCTTTGATGGGGGAAAAAGCAGCATCCTTCATGATCTCCAGAACACGGTCCATGCGCTGGTCCACGATTTCAGCAGTGGTTTCACCGAGAAGGATCTCACGCTGGCGCATTACTTCGGAAATCGGAAGCTTTTTTTTCTGGCAGAGAGCAAGAAGTTCCTTGGCATTTTTGAAATCCATAAAACACATCCTCCTTTTCCCTACATCTGAACAACCATGACATCATGGATGTTGGTGTTCCGGTGAATGCTTTCTACGATATCTTCCGGGAGATGACCGTCGGATTCCACGATCGTATAGGCTGTGGTTCCTTTGGATTCACGGAAGAGGCGCATGAAGGCAATGTTAATGTTACGTTCACTTAAGCATCTGGTGATGTAGGCCACAACACCGGGAGTATCCTGATGGATCACGATAATGGCACTGTATTCGCCGGTGAAATCCACTTTCACGTGGTTGATCTCCACAATACGGACCTTGCCGCCGCCCAGCGATTCCCCCCGGACTGTCATTTCCTGTCCCTGTTCATTGACCATATGGATATCTACAGTGTTGGGATGGACATCGGTTTCCGCTTCATTTGGAGTAAAGGAAAAGTCGATCCCCTGTTCCCTGGCAATATCAAAAGAATTCCGTATACGCATGTCATCTGTGGAAAAGCCCATGATCCCGCCAAGGAGGGCACGGTCTGTACCGTGTCCCTTGTATGTTCTGGCGAAGGAACCATAAAGGATGAATTCCACTTTTTTCAGGGGCGGCGTGATCATCTTCTGGGCAAGGAAAGCAATGCGTGCAGCCCCTGCGGTATGAGAACTGGAAGGACCGATCATGTTGGGACCCATAACGTCAAATACACTGATAAAAGACATTTTGCTTAATTCTCCTGTGGTGTTTTTACAATAAATTTCTTATAAATAGTGTCAACGATCACGCCGATAGCATTGTCACCGGATACATTGCAGGCTGTTCCAAAGGAATCCTGTGTGATATAAAGGGCAACCATGATCGCACAGATTGCACCGTCCGGATCACCGGCTTCAGCTCCGAATACCATGTAAAGGAATGGAAGGGCAGTCATGATGGAACCACCGGGAGCACCGGGAGATGCAACCATGGCAACACCGAGAGTCATGATGAACGGAACGATGATCCCAAGACTGATGGGCAGCTGGTTCATAAGGCAGACTGCAGTAGCACAGGCTGTGATGGTGATCATGGAACCGGCCATGTGGATGTTTGCACAGAGCGGTACTACGAAGTTGCGGATCTGCTCGCACACGCCGTCTTTTTTGGCACATTCCAGATTGACCGGGATGGTAGCTGCGGAAGACTGGGTTCCCAGAGCAGTTGTGTATCCCGGAATCTGATTTTTGATCAGAGTGAAAGGATTCTTTTTGCTGACAGTACCTGCGATCACAAACTGGATCGTAATGCAGATCAGGTGCATGATGATAACAACAAGGAATACCTTCCAGAGGATGCTTAAGATGGCAAAGGTTTTTCCGGAAATAGTCATATCTGTGAAGGTTCCGCAGATGTAAAGCGGAAGCAGCGGGATGATAATGGTATGAAGGACCTTGTCAATGATCTTGGAAAAGTCACTCATTCCGTTATAAAGGCTGTTTCCCATTTCTTTTCCACGCATGGAAGAGAGGCACAGTCCCATGACAAAGGCAAGAGCAACAGCAGAAAGAGTATCCATGACCGGCTCCAGTGTGATGGAGAAAAACGGTGTCAGGGATGCGTCTGCGGTAGCTGCGATCTGATCCAGTGCACCTTCACTCATAAAGTGCGGGAACAGGCTGGATGATACCAGATAGGATGCGGAACCTGCGATCAGAGTGGAGCCATAAGCCAGAGCCACTGTGATCAGGAGAAGCTTCCCTGCACCCTGTGAAAGATCCGCAATACCCATGGTCACATAGGCAAGGATCATCAGCGGGATGACAAATTTCAGAAAGGTACTGAAAAATCCGGAAAGGGTTACAACAAAGCGACAGAAGCCTTCCGGAAGGAACTGGCCGAACAGGATACCTACGATGATGGCAATGATCAGCTTCGGTACAAGTCCGATCTTGATTTTTTTCTTTTCCATTTGGATTCTTTCCTCCTAAGTATGAATTTATTCATTTTGCACAAAAATACGATTGACGTCCTCGTGATTGTATTGTAACATTGACATAAAAATAAGGCAAATTCACAGATTTCATCATCACGATGAAAAAATTTCATAGAAAAAGGGAGAAAATCATGGAAATCCGTCAGTTGGAGACGTTTGTACATGTAGCACAGCTTCAGAGCTTTTCCAGGGCAGCAGAGGTTCTGGGATACACTCAGTCAGCGATCACTGTCCAGATCCGTCTTCTGGAAAATGAGCTGGAAACAAGACTTTTTGACAGAACCGGAAAGCGTGTGGTGCTTACTCCGTCCGGAAAAGAGTTTATGGGGCATGCAAGCCGGATCTTATATGACGTAAATAAAGCAAAAAAGTCAATGAATGATGATGCGGAACTGAAAAATCCATTGCATATCGGGACTATTGAATCTCTCTGCACAGCAAAGCTTCCGGCTGTTCTCAGCAAATTTCGTGAGTTTCACCCGAAAGTAAATATGCAGGTGACTATTGATACACCGGAGCAGCTGATACGGATGATGGAGCATAACGGGCTGGATCTTATTTATATACTGGATACCCCAAGGTGGGACCAGAACTGGGTGAAGGTCATGGAGAAGGCGGAGCCGGTAGTATTTGTGGCCTCTGCAGATTCGGAGTTTGCGGGAAAGACGCTGAAGATGGAGGATATTCTGGAAGAGCCTTTTTTTCTCACGGAAAAGAATGCCAATTATCGCCAGGCCCTGGATCAGCAGCTGGCGCTTAAGAAGCAGGCCCTGTCACCGGTACTGGAGATCAGCGATACCGCTTTCATCATCCGCATGCTGGAAAAGAACCACGGACTTTCCTTTCTTCCCTATCTGGCTGTGGAACGGGATATCCGGAAAGGAAGAATTGCCCTTTTACATGTGGAAGATGTGGAGATATCCATGTACCGGCAGATCTTTTACCATAAGAATAAGTTTAAGACGAGAGAGATGGAGGAGTTTATCCGTCTGGCGGCAGAGTGAAAGTCAGAGCTTGTAAAAACAAATAAAATGTGGCACTATAAAAGAAAAAAACACAGGAGAGAAAAAATGAATCTTATTGAAGAAGCAAAAGCTCTTGGTTTTTCCGACGCAGCGGTCATAAGTACCGATCAGCTTGTATTTGTGCCGGAATACCGGGTTTTCTGCGAGGACAATCTTTGCGGGAATTATGATAAAAACCCGGCATGTCCACCACAGAGCGGCACTGTAGAGGAGATGAAAGAGCATGCGCTGAAATATGAAAAAACGCTGATACTCCAGACAATGCAGGATGGCCTTATGGACTACAAAAAGGCAAAACTTGCTCATAACAAACTGACAGAACAGCTGGCAGAGAAGATGAAAGAAGAGGGAATAACTGATCTTCTGATCATGAGTGCGGGACCTTATAAACATAATTCCTGCATGTCCGCTTACTGTGTGGATGCACAGAAAATGGCAGACGCTGCAGGAATGCTATGCTGGACCAGCGACGGAATGATCCGTTATTTTTCCCAGGTTCTTTTCCGTGGGTAATAAGATGAAGGATTTTGTAAAGGAATATGGGAGAAATAGATGGAATTTTACGAATGCGAGTATCCGTTGACAGAAACAGAAAAAACGTGTAGAGTTTAAATAAATGTAATTACATAAAAAGAATCAGCAGGAGAAAAACCAGAATGGAAAAATCAACAGTTTATTTCACTGATTTTCGTTGTCCGGTGGGAACCAGCCAGCTGGACAAACTGAAAAAACTCTGCGTTGCCGCAGGAATCAAAGATATCGATATGGATGGAAAATTCGTAGCCATCAAGATGCATTTCGGAGAGCTTGGAAATATGGCATTCCTTCGTCCGAACTATGCAAAGGTAGTAGCAGATCTCTGTAAGGAGCAGGGCGGAATGCCGTTCTTGACAGATTGTAATACCCTTTATCCGGGAAGCAGAAAGAACGCACTGGAGCATTTGGACTGTGCAAATCTTAATGGATTTAACACGATCACAACCGGATGTCAGATCATCATCGGTGACGGAGTTCGAGGAACCGATGAAGTAGAAGTTCCGGTAGTGAACGGAGAATACTGTAAAACTGCCCTGATCGGCCATGCTATCATGGACGCAGATATTTTTATCAGTCTCAGCCACTTCAAGGGACATGAGACAACCGGCTTTGGCGGTGCTCTGAAGAATATCGGTATGGGATGCGGAAGCCGTGCCGGAAAGATGCAGCAGCATGCCAGCGGAAAGCCGGCCATCAATGAAGAAGTCTGTCGTGGCTGCCGCCGTTGTGCGAAAGAGTGCGGAAGTGATGCGATTACATATGTAAACAAGAAAGCAGTTATCGATTACGATAAATGCAAAGGCTGTGGTCGCTGTATCGGGGCCTGCAGCTATGATGCCGTATACAATCCGAATAGCAGTGCAAACGAGCTTCTTGACCGCAAGATGGCAGAGTATGCACAGGCTGTCTGTCACGGACGTCCCCATTTCCATATTGCACTGGTACAGGATATCAGCCCTAACTGTGACTGCCATGGTGAAAATGATGCGCCGATCCTTCCGGATATCGGAATGTTCGCAAGCTTTGACCCGGTTGCACTGGATCAGGCCTGTGCAGATGCCTGCCTGAAGGCAACACCGATCGCTAACAGCCAGCTTGGAGAGCATCTGGCAGAGCCGGGATGGCACTGTCACCATGACCACTTTAAGGATTCCAATCCGAATATTGAGTGGAAGGCAACCCTGGATCAGGCAGAAAAGATCGGTCTGGGAACCAGGGAATATGAGCTGAAGATAATCAAATAAGCAACAGAAATCATATAAAATCACGAAAGCACGCCTGTTACATGGCGTGCTTTTTTGCGTAAATAAAGAAATATAAAATGAAAAAACGTATAAAGACGGTATCTAAAATAAAAAACATGTGCGTGCATATGCGTGCTCGAAATACAGCCATTGTGAATAATATACAAAGAAATAACAGGAAAATTTGGACAAAAACGAGAAAACAGAAAAAGCTGTAAATTTATATTGCATAATCAGACTGCGTGTGATAACATACACACAACATAATTAACACGCATTTAACACGCAAACAAAGAAGAATAGCACGCAAATAAGAAAATATCAAATATAAGCGGAGCTAATGTGCAGGAAAACGTGCAGATCGTGTGTACAGAAACAGGCTGCATTCTGTGAGCAGAGAATATAGAGCAGGCCTGAAATCTTTTTCAGAGGAGGAAATTATGACAGGAATACAGAAAAAACAGCGTCTGCTGACTATGATATTCGGAGCTTTTGCAATCTTTTTTACCGGATATCCCCATGTATGGTCTATTTACCAGCCCTATGTGATGGAGCAGGCAGGCTGGAGCCAGGGACAGGCATCCATGTGCTTTTATCTGGCACTGAGCACCTTTGTATTCGGAAATATCGTAGGCGGAAGGATGCAGAACCGCTTTAAGGAAAAGACGATTGTATGGATCGGAGGCGGGACCTTTGCGGCAGGAATCCTGGCATCCGCATTTCTGATCGTTTCCACACCGCTTCCTATGTATCTCTCCTATGGAGTGATGCAGGGATTTGGTCAGGGAATGATCTATACGGTGATTCTGGCAACGGTACAGAGATGGTTCCCGGACCGTACCGGATTTGCTTCCGGCGTTGTGGTAACTGCCAACGGACTTTGCGGATTTTTCTTGGCGCCGCTGAGTCGAAAGCTGCTGGAGGCAGAGGGCGTGCAGAAAACCTTTCTGATCATTGGGGCAGCCATCGCAGTTTCCTGGATCCTGTGCGGCATCTTTTTTCAGGCACCCGATAAGAGTCTGGTGAACGCAGGTGGCTCTGCGGCAAAGTCCGGAACATTGGAGATGAAGCAGTATACATCCGGAGAGATGATGCGTACAAGAAATTTTTATCTTCTTCTTGCGACCATGTTCTTTGGACTGATTTCTTATTTTATGGTTTCACCGGTATCCCAGACCTACCAGATCGACCTTGGGATCCCGTCTGCAGTGGCAGTCAGCGCCGTTATGCTTGGATCCATTGTCAATGCAGGAGCAAGACTGGTGCTTCCGACACTGGCAGATAAAGTGGGAAGGATCGTCTGCATCAAAGGAGTGCTGATCGTGGCAGTGATCGCTATGGGAGTTCTCGCTGTATCAAGATCCCTGGCAGTAACGGTTGCTGTTGTTCTGATGTACGGCTGCTACGGCGGCATCATGGGAAGCTTCCCGTCTCTGACAAGCTCTATTTTCGGAATGAAGCACACCGGGGAGAATTACGGATTTGTCATGTTCGGCATTGTATTTGCAACCTTTGGCGCACCGGCAATCTCCGGTCTGGTGAGCAGCAAAGGTTATGAGATGAACGTGGTATTTGGGATCGGAGCTGTTTTTGCAGTGATCGCATTGGTATGCCTGACTCTGCTTGGACGGAACCTTGTGAAAGAGCATGCCGAAAAATCTGCCGGAGTAAAGAATGATACAGCACAGGTAAGCAAACCACAGGCAGAATAAGTCTGAATGTAACTGGATGCAGAGCTGTATCAGCTGCCGGATCAAAGACAGCTGACTGAGAATCAGAAAACAGAAAAACCTGGAAGAAATAAAATGCCTGTGGCTGATTTCTTCCAGGCTTTTTTTGAGTTGCCGGAATCAGATATTTCTGCTGGGATAACTGAAGGATGAGAAAATCAGATATCGTATTTGCCTGTTTATGGATGAGAGCGTGTGAAATACTGCAAAAATAAGGAGTTGATGCATATGATCACCTGTCAGGATATACTGGAGCTGATCGCCGGGGAAAAAGGTCTCGCAAGACCTGTCACATGGACTTATATGGTGCAGACCCGGCCCTTTGAGGAGCATATGAACCAGGGAAATTTTGCCCTGTGTGTGATAGACTATGTCCGGTTTGACCTGGAAGAAGCCGGGAAAGCCATGGAAGAACTGTATGGGCTTGGAATTTCCGGCTTTGGGATTTCGATCACCGATGACAAAGAACCCGTCCCGAAGGAGATGATCGACAAAGCCAATGCGCTTCAGCTCCCGCTGTTTTACATTCGGTGGAAGGGAGCTTCTTTTGTGGATATTGCCCAGAGTGTGGGAAAGATCATCCTGGAATATGAAATGCAGAACAGGCGGATGGGAGATTATTTTGATCTGTCGTTTGAAGAAACCGTGAGACGACATAATACAAGAAACAGAGAATTTGGTGAAAAAGATATGCGCAGATGGTGGAGAGAAAAAGATTTTTCTTCAGTTCTCAGGGAACAGGCTATTACCTGCGAAATGGATACAGACAGTATTGTTGAAAAAATATACTCGGATTTGAACGCAGATCGCAAAGCGATTGCGTTCATGAGCATATAAAGTAAATGTAATACAAACATATTCAGACTGGCAGCATAATTGCGATCATGCTGCCTTTTTTGCTGCTTTCCAGTACTTTTACCTGTCCGTTATGCTGTCTGACAATTTCACTGACAAGTGCAAGCCCTAGGCCGGCACCTCCCATAGCGCGGCTTCTTGATTTATCTACACGGAAAAACGGGGTGAAGATTTTTTCTTGATATTCGGGAGGAATGCCGATCCCGGTGTCGGAGACTTCAAGAAAGACATAATTGACCGACGTGGATGTATCTGTTATTTCTTCAGAAGGATGGATATTTACCGTTACTTTTCCACCGGAGTGATTGTATTTGATCGCATTTTCCACAAGATTGTACACAGCGCGATACAGCAGCAGATAGCTTCCGGTAATAATGCAGTCTCCTTCCTGCTGAATCAGTTCAACTTCTTTCTGTTCAGCTACAGAAGCCAGGTCGCAGAAAACCTCATCCGTCAGTGCTGCCAGTGAAATCCTTTCGGAACGTTCAACAGTCTGTACACCGGTCATATCCAGGAGGATTTCAGCCAGATGGGAAAGTCGCCCGGTCTGTTCCTGGAGCATGGAAAAAATCTCCTGATAATCCTTTAAAGCAGGTGCTTCCCTGCGGGCAAAGACCTCCAGATTTGTCTGGATAACGGCAAGAGGAGTCCTAAGCTCATGGGCTGCATTGGCAGAAAACTGCTTCTGTGCAGTAAAGGCCTCATCCAGGCGTGCGAGCATTTTGTTAAATGAAATTGTCAGGCGGGAAATTTCGTCATTGGTAGCAGGAACTTCAAGAGCCTCTGAAAGGTTCTGGACCTCTATTTGGTTTACCTCCTGGCTGAGTCTGCGAAGCGGAAGTAATGCCTGACGGCTGATAAAATAAGTGCAGATACTGCTGAGAAGGATGATGATCCCTGTTACCATGAGTCCTTTGGTGAGAAAAAGTTTTTTGGTTAACTGCAGCTGATCGGAAAGCTCCGGAAATAAGACGGAGGGATTCATATTAAAGGTGATGGGAGCAGAATCTGTGTTATCGATCCGTATCATGTAATCTCCCAGATCCTCCATTCCGGCAACTGCAGACTGGCTGATAAAAAAATACATCAGAATGCAGGTGACTGTCATAAGCAGTGCGGTGATCAGTGTCAGACGCCATTGAAGAGATAGCTTTCCGGTTATTTTTTTCATTGTATATCCTCCGTTAAAATGTAACCCTGGCCGATCTTATTCTGTATCGGATCAAAGCCGAGAGCAGTGCGCAGCTTTTTTCGAAGAGAAGAAATGTGGACACGAATGGAATTGCTGAGACTGTTGACGCTTCCGTCCCAGATATGCTCGATCATTTCTTCCGGGCTTATGATACGGTTCTGATGAAGAAGGAAATATTCCAAAAGAGAACTTTCCTTTCGGGTCAGAGAAAGAGGAAGTCCATCGATACTGGCCTTTCTTGTACGGGTATCAAAGCTGATACGTCCGCATTGCAGACATACATCCTGCTGGATAAATTTCCTTCGTGTCAGACTTCGGATCCGTGCCTCCAGCTCTTCAAAATGAAAAGGCTTTGTGAGATAGTCATTGGCACCGAGATCAAGCCCTTCAACCTTGTCCTGGATCTGTCCTCTGGCAGAGAGGATCAAAACGGGAGTGGAAGTATCGGATTCCCGAAACTGGCGCAGGATTTCCAGCCCATCAACGCCTGGAAGGTTCAGATCAAGAAGGATGAGATCATAATTTTCCACCAGACATAATTCCAGTCCTTCGTCCCCATCAAAACATGTGTCCGCTTCATAGCCATCCATGCGAAGTCCCTCCGCAATAGACTGGCAGAGCTGCTTTTCATCTTCGATTATCAATATATGCATAATAAATTCTCCTAAAAAACAGTTGATTTTGCTTTGTTATCTATCATATCATGTATAGCATAAAATTCCTGTAAATTTTTTTATTTCTTAACAGAGATTTTATACAGGGGATGATATAGTAAGGCTACAGAGAGCAAGATTTACATATAAAATATACGTCGGTTCCGGATATGGGCCGGTGATATCAGAAGGGAGAATATAAACAATGAAATTAAGAACACAGAAAATAACAGCACTTATGGCAGCAGCGGTATTAGGAATATCTGCATTTGGAAGCGTACCGGTAACAGCGGCAGAAAGCACGGAAACAGCAGATATCGGAGAGGCAATGGCGATGGATGGAGAGGCAGTTTCATCAGATCTGGTAGCAGGTACATTTAAGCCTTCCGACGTAACCTGTAAGGCACAGGATTCTTATGAATATCCGTTTCTGGGACTGAAGCTTTCACTTTCGAAGGAGCTGTTAAATCAGATCAAGGATCAGAGCATTGCAATGCTTACTACGGAAGATTTTGAGAATCAGACCAATGCAGTGACATATGCCTATGTAAGCTGGAGCAAAATGACAGAGGAACAGAAAAATGCCGAGATACAGAAGATGGGAACCGGATATGACGACTGGGTGGCAGGTCTGGACAGAATTGGTACAATTGGCGTTTATGACGAAGCTTCACAGAAAAAGCTGGATGAGATCACAGGCTGTACAGAGCATAAAGAGTTTGGAAGCAGCAGTGACGGGAAATACAAATATTATCTGAGCACCAACAAAGATGCAGATGAAAAGCTGACAAAGGAGCTGGAAAAGATCAAAACCGACATTACGGAAATGACACCGTATCAGAATATTTCCGTGTTTGACCAGCCACAGGATACCAGCGTCAACCCGGAGGATGTAAAATCTGTAGGAAAATTTGAAACAACAGGAATAGATGGAAAAACATATACAGAAAAAGTATTCAGTGACTATGACCTGACGCTGGTAAATGTTTTTACAACCTGGTGTTCACCATGTGTAAAAGAAATTCCGGAACTTCAGGAGCTTTATAAAGAAATGAAAGAGAAAGGCGTCGGAGTAGCAGGCGTGGTGCTTGATACTACAGATGAAAAGGGAAATCAGGACGAGGAGGCAGTAAAAAAAGCAGGCATTCTTCAGGAAAAAACAAAAGCAGAGTATCCGTTCCTGATACCGGATACTACTATGATGAATGGCCGTCTGCAGGGGATTTCCGCATTTCCTGAAACATTTTTTGTTGACAAAGATGGAAACATTGTAGGCGATACCTATACAGGAAGCCATACACTGGACGAATGGAAGGAAATCGTGGAAAAAGAGCTTAAAAACGTTTCAAAGTAAAAGATGATCATTACGGAGAGTGAAAAAATGATTCGGAAAATAACAGAATCCAGGTGGATCGGACCTGCTCTGGCGGTTTTGGGAATTTTACTGATGATATTGGGAATCTGCAGAGGTGAGGCATCTGTAGTTTTTACAAAAGCGATCAACATCTGTATGGAGTGTATTGGCATTGGATAATAAGAAGATGAAAATAAATGAATGGCCGCGGCATGGGATCCAGGCATTGTGGGCGGCCCTTACAAACAGTCACATATCAGGCTTTGTGACTGGAAAGATCTATACCGGAAAACTGAAAAATGTCTGTGTTCCGGGGCTGAACTGTTATTCCTGCCCCGGGGCAAGAGGGGCCTGTCCCATTGGTTCCCTTCAGGCTGTGATCGGAAGCTGGAACTTCAAGATGGCATATTATGTAGCTGGATTTCTGATCTTTGTGGGAGCGCTGCTTGGAAGACTGGTGTGCGGATTTCTCTGCCCCTTTGGACTGATCCAGGATCTGTTGAACAAGATTCCTTTTCCAAAGAAGATCCGGACATTTCGGGGAGATAAGCTTCTGCGAAAACTGAAATATGTGATCTTTCTTGTATTTGTGATCATACTTCCCATGTTTGTAGTAGATATCATGGGCCAGGGAGCACCATATTTCTGCAAGCTGATCTGCCCGGCAGGAACGCTGGAGGGAGGTATCCCTCTGGTGCTGCTGAACAAATCCATGCGAAGTGCGGTAGGCTGGCTGTACATGTGGAAAAATACGATCCTGGTGATCACCATTATCTTATCAATTATGATATACCGGCCATTCTGTAAGTATATCTGTCCGCTGGGAGCTTTTTATTCGGTATTTAATAAAGTTTCCGTTTTTCGTTACAGAGTAGATAAAGAAAAATGTGTTCACTGCGGAAAATGCAGAAATATCTGCCAGATGGAGGTCGATCCGACGGAAAATCCAAACAGTGCAGAGTGCATCCGATGTGGAAGATGTAAAAAGATATGTCCGACACAGGCGATCCGGTGTGGGTTTGCAGGCAAACCCTGATACAGAAAAATACGAAAACGGTACAGCTTATAAAATATAAGGTGTACCGTTTTTTGCAGAAAACTACTTTTCCATATTATCTATCAGTAACATATTCAGCTGTTCCCAGCGCTTCAGATCTTTTTTTGTAAAAAGCAGCTGGTGACGGAACGCTTCGCTAAGCTCCTGTGGTTTTAAAGTGATCACACATTTGAATGCGCAGGGCATCAGATCCGCACTGGAAATCCCACACAAAAGTCCTGTTGTAAAATCTCGAAGCTCCAGAGGATTAAAAATGTACAGGAGATCTTCTTCCAGTGGGTTATACTGATTTACAAAGGAAAAACGGATCAGCATATCACTGTAAAGAACTTTTCCGGTGTAAAAAATCTCACTGCTTCTTCCGTTGGCAGAAACAGAACAGATCGTTAAGGTTGCTTCGTATTTTCCGGATTCGCCTTTTTTTTCATAAATATCGATGACGCCATCCTTCGTACGCTGATAGCGTCCATCGTAAAAGTAAAAATATAGCCGCTGTGCCTGAAAAAATGGGCTTTTTTGTCCTTTTCCCGGTGCATTGGACGGTTTACTGGCTGTTTCAGGAAGACCAGTGGTAAGCTGGGACATAGATACCTGGAGAATCTGGCTGATCTCATATAAAGTTTCGATATCAACGGAGATATCTCCATTTTCATATTTGCATACGGTAGCTCGACTTTTATGGATGGCATCTGCCAGATCCTGCAGAGTCATCTTTCCGGCTTTTCGGTATTTTCTTATTTGTTCACCTACATAACAGGTAAAATTACTCATTTTGTTTCCTCATACTATCTATTTTTCTTATTAATTTTTATTGTATACGATTATATCGGAAAAACCGGTATTTTGTAAAGTAGTAAGAAACTTTTTTGAAATAAAATTTCGTAAAAAGAAACTTCTGCCATTTGCACTTATCTTTATTTAAGGTAAGATATGGCTGTTAGGCTGAAGGTTTCAGCCTATATCAAATATATACTTGAAGAGGGGAAATTGAAATGAAAGAAAAAGGAAGTAGCTTTTCCGGCTCAATAGGCTTTGTCCTGGCGGCAGCCGGAAGTGCAGTAGGAGTTGGAAATATCTGGAGATTTCCATATCTCTGTGCCAAAGATGGCGGAGGACTTTTCCTGCTGGTTTATCTGGTACTGGTACTGACTTTTGGATTTGTACTGTTGACAACGGATGTAGCACTTGGGAGAAAGACAAAGAAAAATGCATTGAGGGCTTTTGAATCTCTTGATCCAAAGTGGAAATTTTTAGGACATTTAACGTTTATGGTTCCGGCATTGATCATGACCTATTATTCTGTTATCGGTGGATGGATTGTAAAATATTTTTTTACTTATATTATTTCTGATGGGAAAGATGCGGCTTCAGATGTATACTTTACATCATTTATTACATCAGATATTGCACCCGTTGTATTTATGCTGATCTTTCTGGCACTGACTGCCTGGATCGTATTTCGTGGTGTGGAAAAGGGAATCGAAAAGTTTTCCAGGATCATTATGCCGGGGCTGATTCTTCTGATCGTGATCATTGCCATTTTTTCACTGACACTGTCCCATACTGATACGGATGGAACTGTCCGCACCGGTATGCAGGGGCTGGCTGTTTACCTCAAACCGGATTTTCATGGATTGACGGTAAAACGCTTCCTGGAGATCCTTCTGGATGCGATGAGCCAGTTATTCTTTTCCTTAAGTGTATCTATGGGAATCATGATCACATATGGTTCTTATGTGAAAAATGAAGTTAATTTAAATAAAGCAACAAATCAGATTGAGATCTTTGATACCGGCGTTGCGTTTCTTGCAGGAATGATGATCATACCGGCTGTTTTTGTATTTCTCGGAAAGGATGGAATGGCTTCCGGCCCAAGCCTGATATTTATCTCACTGCCAAAGGTTTTTGATGCCATGGGAGTATTTGGCCGTCCGGTGGCAATTGCATTTTTCCTGATGATGGGATTTGCGGCACTGACTTCCTGCGTGTCTGTCATGGAGACACTGGTTGCAAACTGCATGGAACTTTATCATAAACCACGTAAGAAAATGTGTGGTGCTGTCGGAATTTATTCTCTTGTTACAGCAGTACTGATCTGCCTTGGTTATAACAAACTGTATTTTGAACTTAAACTGCCAAATGGTTCCGTTGGACAGCTTCTGGATGTGATGGATTATATCAGCAACAGTTTTCTGATGCCGTTTATCTCACTTTTGACAAGCATTCTGATCGGCTGGGTGATCGGCCCTGACTGGATCATAGGAGAAGTGGAACGAAATGGGGAACACTTCAAACGGGCAGGGTTATATCGCTTTATGATCCGTTATGTAGTGCCGGTTGTAATGCTGATATTATTCCTGGTATCTACAGGATTTGCAGATTTGATTTCATAAGTGTGGTAATATGTTTATGGCGTCTGGACAGTCGCATTAACGGATGACCAGTACAAGATACGATTAAATAACAGAGGATTTGATGAAAAAAGATATGTACGAATGTTGGAGAGAAAACTAATACATAGAACGGAAATGATTCAGAAAATTAGACTTAGCTCACTTTAAAAGTGAAAAAATAATTTGATAATTTCTTGACAAGTACTAATAAATATGTTAGTATTCAATCATCAAATTAATAAAGTCTTCGGTGACTGACGGAGTTGTGGGATAACCACGAGGGAGCCGGAGATTCGATGAGTCGACCGTCTGGGCAGTATTTGAAAAACTTCAGATACTGCTCTTTTTTATGGGATAAAAGATGCAGACGGTTGCAGCGGAGAAAGGAGAACATTATGGGATTTAAAAGTGACATCGAGATTGCACAGGAGTGCACAATGGAGCCAATTACCAAGATTGCAGAGAAAGCAGGTATTGATGACAAATATCTGGAGCAGTATGGTAAATACAAAGCAAAGATCGACTATAATCTTCTGAAAGAAACAGACAAAAAAGACGGAAAGCTGATCCTGGTAACAGCCATCAACCCGACACCGGCAGGGGAGGGAAAAACTACGACAACCGTAGGTCTTGCAGATGGAATGCAGAGACTTGGAAAAAATGTTATGGTAGCTCTTCGTGAGCCATCCCTGGGACCGGTATTTGGTGTCAAAGGTGGTGCGGCAGGCGGCGGCTATGCACAGGTAGTTCCGATGGAGGATATCAACCTTCATTTTACCGGTGATTTCCATGCAATCGGTGCGGCAAACAACCTTCTTGCAGCAATGATCGACAACCATATTTTCCAGGGTAATGAACTGAACATCGACCCGAGAAAGATCACCTGGAGACGATGCGTGGACATGAACGACCGTCAGCTTCGTAATGTAGTAGACGGACTTGGCGGAAGAACAAACGGTATGCCGCGTGAAGACGGATATGACATCACTGTAGCATCTGAGATTATGGCAGTTCTCTGTCTGGCAAGTGATATCAAAGATCTGAAAGAGAGACTTTCCAGAATCATCATCGGATATACTTACGGTAAGGTTGCTGAGCAGAAACCGGTAACAGCAGGAGACCTCCACGCAGAGGGTGCTATGACAGCACTTCTGAAGGATGCCCTGAAACCAAACCTTGTTCAGACACTGGAGCATGTTCCGGCGATCGTTCATGGCGGACCATTCGCAAATATCGCTCACGGATGTAACTCCGTAACCGCTACAAAGATGGCTATGAAGCTTGCTGATTATGCCATCACAGAGGCTGGATTCGGTGCTGATCTTGGAGCTGAGAAATTCCTGGATATCAAGTGCCGTATGGCAGGTCTTACACCAAGTGCCGTTGTTATCGTAGCAACCGTACGTGCTCTGAAATATAATGGTGGCGTTGCAAAAGCAGATCTTAACAATGAGAACCTTGAGGCTCTTGAAAAGGGTATCCCGAACCTTCTGAAGCATGTAAGCAATATCAAAAATGTATACAAGCTTCCATGTGTGGTAGCTATTAACGCATTCCCGACCGATACCAAGGCAGAGCTTGATTTTGTGGAAGCAAAATGCAAGGAGCTTGGCGTAAACGTAGCACTTTCCGAGGTATGGGCAAAAGGTGGCGAAGGCGGAATCAAGCTTGCTGAGGAAGTGATCCGTCTTGTTGAAGAGCCGAATGATTTCACATATGCTTATGAACTGGAAGGCTCCATCGAGGACAAACTGAACCAGATCGTACAGAAGGTTTATGGTGGAAAGAAAGTGGTTCTTACAGCAAATGCCCAGAAGCAGGCGAAACAGCTGGAGGCACTTGGATTTGGCAACTGCCCGATCTGTGTGGCTAAGACCCAGTACAGCTTAACAGACGACCAGACAAAGCTTGGTGCTCCGACAGATTTCGAGGTAACAGTAAGAAATCTTAAGATTTCCGCAGGTGCAGGATTTATTGTTGCACTGACCGGTGAGATCATGACCATGCCAGGTCTTCCGAAAGTACCGGCAGCAACCAAGATCGACGTAGACGAGAGCGGTAAGATCACAGGACTGTTCTAATATAAAGATTTTTTGAGGGGAATTCAGATAGAAAGCGGTAGAGCCTGCAAAAATAGAGGTTCTGCCGCTTTTTCTTATATTGTTGTCTATTGCTCATGGCGGCGGTCCAGCCATTTACAGATGTAGTGGCCAACAATGTTCCCGGCCAGAAGGGTAAAGAACAAAGCAACATATTTCTGCATGGTGTTCACCTCTTTCATTCAGGATTGTATCTGCATTATATCATATTTCGAATGAAAATAATTGACTTTTTGCGGTGAATGGACTATGATGTGTGTAGCTAAAGAAAGTAATTATGCTTATCATGGGCAAAGCAAAACCCTCGGAAGTGGTCGAGACTTCCGGGGGTTTTTGTTTCGTTTATGTAAGGTGGTTTAATCCTTTCAGCTGGAGGTTCGGCAGCAACAGCATTATAGCATGTTCAGAACAAAAATGGTATAATATTATAAATTGTCAAGAATGTCAGCAATCTCCTGCTGCTTGTTGGGATAAAACTCACAATGTAGAGGAAAGTGCAGAGGGGACGCGCATGTGACATTTGCGTTAATTAAGAGGAATCCTATAGAAAAAATTGTAGAGATAAATGAATGTGGGGGGAAATATGGTATACACATGCAAATATAAATCGCTAATCGGAGATATTTTACTTGCCGCAGATGAAATCGGACTTACCGGTCTGTGGTTTGAAGGACAGAAATATTTTGCAAATACACTTCCGGAAGATTATGTTCCACAGGAAACGAAAATTCTCACAGAAGCAAAAAAATGGCTGGATGTATATTTCTCCGGTGAAGAACCGAAATTTACTCCGCCACTTCATCCCACCAGTTCAGTATTCAGACAGGAAGTGTGGAAGATTTTATTACAGATTCCCTACGGACAGACGATCACATATGGAGAAATTGCGCGCAGAATTGCAGTGATGAAAAACACTTCCCATATGTCCGCCCAGGCAGTAGGCGGTGCGGTTGGACATAATGAAATTTCCATTATCATTCCCTGCCATCGAGTCGTAGGAACAAATGGAAGCTTGACGGGCTATGCCGGAGGAATTGACAAAAAAATTTCACTTCTCAAGCTGGAACATACAGATATGAGCCGTTTGTTTATTCCAAAGAAAGGAACTGCACTGTAAAACTCAGGCTGAGAGGACGGTCTGGTGCAGGCGTCCACGAAAAGACAGATATTTTATTTATGAAAGCATGCTATGAAAATTGCCAGCAGGATTTCGGAGGAATAATTATGGGAAAAATACTGGATGAAGATTTAATCTACGAGATACTGTCCGTGGTGGAAGAGATACCTGAGGGAAAAGTGGCCTCCTACGGACAGATCGCACGTCTGATCGGGCGGGATAAAAATTCACGTCTTGTAGGAAAAGTCTTAGGTATGGCAGAATTTTACGGGAAGTATCCCTGCCACAGAGTTGTGAACCATGCAGGGCGTACTGCACCAGGCTGGAGAGAGCAGAAGATGCTTCTGGAAGACGAGGGTGTGGAGTTTAAGGCAAATGGATGTGTAGATATGAAGCAGTATCAGTGGGAGGAGTAGTGTTTTATGAATTATAGAAAGTAGAAATATGATGCAGATCCCGGAGCTTACAGAAGTTCTGAAGCTGAAAGCAGGGGAAAACGGTCTGGAGTAGTCTGTACGATGGGGCTATTTTGCAGACTGCCTGCAGTGCATCAAAAGTGAATACAGGATTGAATAACTATATCCATGGAGGAGAATTCGTAGTTCTGACAAATCCCAGTGTCACCAACGACAGCCGGAAACTCGTGCTGGAGGAAAAGGACAGAAACGCCGCAGAGCAGTTGTCTTCCTCTATTCTGGATGCAGAACATTTAAGCCGAGAGCGTGATGGCACAGGCCAGATATCTGAACCTTGCACCGCTTACTATGACCGATGAGCAGATGGAGAAAGGAATTGAGATCTTTGAAGCTTCTCTGAAAGAGGCATTAGAAGCATAGATTAATAGAAAGTTACTCTGTAATAGAATGCTACTCTGTAACAGAAAAATAAAACATGCTTGACAAACCATAAATTCCTCGTATAATTATCAATGGTAATTAACTAAGATAATTATATGAGGAGTTTTTTTATGACAAATGAAAAGATCAAGCGGATGTTTGATGCGTTTTATCAGGCAAAGCGGATCCGGGATATGCTTCCGCCACTGCCTCAGGGGGTGATGCCATCCTACATACAGTATCTGGATGTGATCCATTCTTTGCAGAGAGAAAAAAAGGGTATCCGGCTCTCTGATATCAGTGATGCCATGAACCTTCCGCGTCCGGGTGTTACCAGAACAGTGAAAGAAATGGAGGCAAAGGGATATCTTCAGAAGCTTACGTCTCCGGATGACGGGCGCGTTACTTACATTTCCATAACAGAAAAAGGAGAGAGGCTTTCCAGGAAGTATGATCAGGATTATTTCAGCAGTCTGGCGCCCTATCTTTCAGAGATTTCCGAAGAAGAAGCAGACAATATGATCCGGACCATCGGGAAATTTTATCAGATCATGTGTGACAGGAGGGAACATTATGACAAATGATAAGGCAGATTTTACCCAGGGAAATATCCTGAAGAAGCTGGTTGCATTTATGATGCCGGTACTCGGTGCGCTGATCCTGCAGGCTGCCTATGGTGCGGTCGATCTTCTTGTAGTTGGAAGATTCGGTTCCACATCCGGACTGTCAGCGGTTTCCACCGGAAGTCAGGTACTGAATCTGGTTACCTTTGTAGTGATCCAGTTTGCTATGGGTATCACAGTTCTGATCGCACGTTATCTTGGAGAAAAAAGACCGGAGCAGATCGGCTCCGTTATCGGTGGGGCTGCGATCGTCTTTACCATGATCTCTATCGTGCTGTTTATTGTTATGGTAGGCTTTGCACATCCGATCTCCATGCTGATGCAGGCACCGGAAGAAGCGGTAGCGCTGACTGCATCTTATGTACGGATCTGTGGCAGCGGAATTTTCTTTATTGTTGCGTATAACCTGCTGTCTGCTATTTTCCGTGGTCTTGGTGACAGCAAATCTCCGCTACTGTTTGTGCTGGTGGCATGTATTGTAAATGTGATCGGAGACCTGGTACTGGTAGCCGGCTTACATATGGATGCAGCAGGAGCAGCTATTGCTACGGTTTCTGCTCAGGCCTTAAGTGTTGTATTTGCAGTAGTTCTGCTGATAAAGAAGAAGCTTCCGTTTACCATTACAAAAAAAGATTTCCGGCTGAATCCTCAGTGCAGACGTTTTCTTAAGATCGGACTGCCGTTGGCACTTCAGGAATTCCTGACACAGATTTCATTCCTGGCCTTGTGCGCATTTGTCAATCGCCTGGGTCTGGAAGCATCCTCCGGTTACGGAGTTGCATGTAAGATCGTAAACTTTGCCATGCTGGTTCCAAGCTCCCTGATGCAGTCCATGGCCTCCTTTGTTTCACAGAACGTAGGAGCAGGAAAGCCGAAACGTGCGAGAAAATCCATGCTTACAGGAATTGGAGTTGGCCTGTTTGTGGGATGCCTGGTATTTATCCTGATCCTGCTGAAGGGTGATGTGCTGGCAGGATTCTTTTCAACAGATGCCGGCGTTATCCAAAAGGGCTTTGATTATCTGAAGGGGTTTGCTCCGGAGACACTGGTAACGGCTGTTCTGTTCAGTATGATAGGCTATTTCAACGGAAACAACCAGACCATATGGGTTATGATCCAGGGCCTGATCCAGACGCTTCTGGTACGACTTCCAATGGCGTACTTTATGAGTATCCAGCCGGATGCCAGCCTGACAAAGATCGGTCTTGCAGCACCGGTATCTACCACAGTGGGAATCATTCTGAACATCGGATTCTTTCTGTACTTTACCCGTGTGAAAAAAGAAATTGTTTCGGAAGAATGACCGGATAAAGGGATGTAAATGAGAGGGGTGATATGATATAATCAGAATCACCCCGGCAGAGGTGATGGTACTGACCCCTGAAATAGCTGCCGGAATCTTGACAGCTGTAAAGGAGGAGTACAGGATGATTTGCGGGATGACGTATTTTCAGATATGTCTGTATTTTTTGTTTTATTCTTTTGGAGGATGGGTCGTTGAAGTTATCTTCCATGCAGTAACCTTAGGAAAGGTTATAAACCGGGGATTTCTCAACGGTCCGGTATGCCCGGTGTACGGATTTGGTGTACTTTCCGTGTTTGCATTGCTTAATACGCTTCAGAGCGGCGGACATCAGATGAGTGAGGGAATGATCTTTCTGTTTGGAATCGTTCTTGCAACTGCGGTAGAGCTGGTTGCCGGATGGCTTCTGGATGTATGCTTCCATGCAAGATGGTGGGATTATTCTAATAAGCCGCTGAATTTTCATGGCTATATCTGTCTTGAGTTTTCCCTGATATGGGGACTTGCCATTGTGATGGTCGTAAAGGTTTTTCAGAAGTATGTGGAGCGTCAGGCTTCTCATACACCTTCCACACTGGAATGGGTTGTTATGGCAATTCTGTATGCGGTGTATCTGGCTGATCTTATTGTAACAGTGGCGGTGATCCGCGGACTGAATAAAAAGCTTACCCGACTGGATAAGGTACGTGCGGATCTGCGGATCGTGAGTGATAAGCTCAGTGATACTCTGGCAACAACTACCATTGATACAGCACAGAAGGTGGGAGAAGGAAAGGTTCAGGTTGCTCTTGCTAAGGCAGAGCTCAGAGATGCGACTGTGGCTCAGAGAGAAAAATCTGCCGAAATGCTTCGGATGAAGAAAGCGGAGCTTCAGGCACAGTTTGATGAGCTGTCAAGCTCTATCACAAACCATACAGTATTCGGCCAGGGAAGAATTATTAAGGCTTTCCCGGAGATGAAGCACAGAGATTATTTTGAACTGATCCAGGAACTGAAGAAAAAACTCAGATAAGAAAAATGAAACGCGATAAAGAGGCAGCAGGAAATGTTGGAAATTTCCTGCTGCCTCTTTTGGCGTATCAGAGCTTCAGCTTATCGGATTCGTTTCTTTATCATTGGTCCGATGATCATGGCGATGATCATTTTTATGAGATCTGCAGGGATAAACGGAATTACACAGATTCCAAGAGCTGCTTTGAAAGTGGAATCTGCAACGATGCAGAACCATACAGTTCCGAAAAGATAGCATACAATTGTTCCTGCGATCATACCAACGAGCTGGATCAGAGGCTTATGGCAGTTGTCAATTACCAGTCCGGCAATAACAGCCATAACGATAAAGCCGATGATGTATCCGCCTGTAGGACCGGCCAGCTTTGCAGGGCCGCCGGTAAATCCGGAAAATACCGGAAGACCTACAAGTCCAAGCAGAAGATAGATCAGATAGCTGATGGTTCCTTTTTTCCATCCGAGAAGATACAGGGACAGATAGATGGCAAGATTGGTAAATGAGATTGGAACCGGACCGATCGGAATGGACAGCGGCGCAAGAATACAGGTGACAGCTGCCATAAGAGCGGTCATGGTGATCTCGTAGGTTTTTGTACGTGGTGCAGAGACAGTATTTGTCTGGGTCATATTGAAAGAGCCTCCTTTGAAAAAGGTAATATATTTACTGGTTCGGGTAAGCAATGAAATGCTGTAAGTGTGTATGACAGGTCATATGTCTATAAGGATGCTTACGCAGATTCAATCTCATAGGTAAATCCTGCATCCGTAATGGTTTTGAGAGTGTCTTCGATTCCCTGACCACCTTCTGTAAGATAACCGGAAGCAAAAATAGAGTCTACAACACTGAGCAGTTTTTTTTCTTCGCCTTTAAAATAAACTTCTCTTCCGGCAGCACATCGGATATCTGCTTTAGGTACAAGAAGTCTTGCCAGGCAGAGGACTTTCATGCAGTATTCGGTTGTTAGCTGGGAAATATCTGCATTTCCGAGAGGAGTTCCCTTGATCGGAAGAAGAAAGTTGATCGGCAGTGCTTCCGGCTGGATCTCACGTAATTCCAGAAGCATGTCAACAACGTCTTCCTTGCTTTCACCCATGCCAATGATACCGCCGCTGCAGATCTCGAAACCAAGTCCCTGAAGCATATGGATGTTCCGGACACGCTGGTCAAAGGTATGTGTACTGCAGATATTATGATAAAAGGAACGGCTGCTGTTCAGGTTATGGTTGATCCGGTCAAGACCAGCCTCTTTGAGCATTTTTGCCTGGTGCTCTGTGAGAAAGCCTATGGAGCAGCAGAGATGAGTTCCGTGTTCTTTCATTTTGCGGATCCTGCGGGCCAGCTCCTCGATCTCTTTATCTGTAAATTTCATACCACTCAGTCCGATACAATGTCTGGATAAATGATAATCATTTACGAAATCATTGTCCTGATATAATTTGTCTTCATCTACCCATTTGTATTTATCAATATCGGCAGTGGAACGACATGACTGGGCACAGTAGGCACAATCCTGGGAACAGTTACCGCTGCGGGCATTGGTAAGGATGTGGATGCTTACCCGGTTTCCCTTATATTTGTAACGTAAACTGCTGGCACGGTCAATCAGTGCCTCAAGTTCTTCGTCCGGAGTATCTAAAATTGCAATGGCTTCATCTCTGGAAAGCGATGGAGCTTCTTTTTCGCATGATGCAGTGTTCATGTCAATACCTTCCTTTTGAGTTTTTTTGTACGGGTATCACTTTATCACAGAGAAATATCGAATGTCAACTACAAATATAAAATGAGTTTACAATTAAAAAACTGTAGTATTAAGGTAATGCTTAGGATCATCAAAGCAGGTAATTTCCTTGATTCGGTTAAAATAATTCTCAATTCAATATCATATCTTTATAAAATCTTAATACGGAAGCAGAGACTTTTATACTATCTTTGAAAGTAGTTATATATAATAAAATGCATTACGAGGATAGCACTGTTAAAAGTATTGATAAGGAGTTCTGATCATTTATGCCGGAAAAATCATATAAGAAAAAACATATGACATCTTTTCAGCTGATTATCATGGGGTTTGCAGGAGTGATCCTTTTGGGAACCGTTCTGCTGATGCTTCCATTTTCTTCTGCGGAGAAAGTGATCACACCATTTCATGAGGCACTTTTTACAGCCACTTCGGCGGTATGTGTTACAGGTCTTGTGGTAAAGGACACTGGAAGCTACTGGTCCCTGGCAGGCCAGACGATCATTCTTGCACTCATACAAACAGGTGGGCTTGGAGTAGTGACTGTGGCTGCGTCTGTTTCCCTTCTTTCCGGAAAGAAAATATCCCTCATGCAAAGAAGCACCATGCAGGATGCAATTTCAGCACCTAAAGTTGGAGGAATCGTCAGACTGACAAGGTTTATTTTGAGGGGAACATTTTTGATCGAAGCTGCAGGGACGGTGTTGCTGCTGCCGGTTTTTATGGGAGATTATGGAAAAAAGGGAATCTGGATGTCAGTTTTTCATTCAATCTCTGCTTTTTGTAATGCCGGCTTTGATATTCTGGGGACAGATTCCAGTATGTTTCCATCGCTGACTGGGTATTCAGGAAATATACTTATAAATCTGGTAATTATGCTGTTGATCATTACAGGAGGAATCGGTTTTCTCACATGGGATGATATTTATACAAATAAACTGAACTTTAAACGCTACCGCATGCAAAGCAAGATCATTCTCATGACTACCGCATGTCTGATCTTATTTCCGGCAGTCTTTTTCTATATCTGTGATCTGACAAAATTACCCATGGGAAAACGCCTGTTAGCAGCAACGTTTCAATCGGTAACGACAAGAACTGCCGGATTTAATACTATAAACATTTCAGAGATGAGTGAGGCATCAAAAGCAGTTATGATATTGTTAATGCTAATTGGTGGTTCACCGGGATCTACAGCAGGTGGAATGAAAACAACAACTTTTTCAGTACTTATTTTAAATGCAATTGCGACATTTCGAAGTCAGGAAAATGCAGGAGCTTTTGGGCGAAGACTTGAATATCATGTGATAAAAAATGCAGCGACAATAGCCATGTTATATTTTGCCTTGTTCTTTGGCGGCGGAATAGCGATCAGTGTGTACGAAGGCCTTCCGCTTTTAGATTGTCTGTACGAAGCTGCTTCAGCTGTTGGTACGGTAGGTCTGACTCTGGGAATCACACCGGAACTTCATGTTTTTTCACAAGTCGTGCTGATCATACTGATGTATCTGGGACGTGTAGGTGGTCTGACCCTGATCTATGCGGTATTTTCCGGAAGAAATAAGGGAAATGCAAAGCTCCCTCTGGAAAAAATCACAGTTGGATAAGAAGGAGAAAAATAATATTATGAAAAATGTATTGCTTATTGGACTTGGAAGGTTTGGAAGACATATTGCCATGCAGCTCAATCAGCTGGGACATGAAGTTATGGCAGTTGACTGGAAGGAAGAAAGAGTGGACAAAGTACTGTCATTTGTGACGAATGCTCAGATTGGTGACAGCACCAATGCTGAATTTTTACAGTCCCTTGGAATTGGAAACTATGACATTTGTTTTGTGACCATTGGAGAGAGCTTTCAAAATTCTCTTGAAACAACATCCCTTCTAAAAGAACTGGGTGCAAAATTGGTGATATCCAGAGCTGAACGTGATGTTCAGGAAAAATTTCTTTTACGCAATGGTGCCGATAAGGTAGTTTATCCGGAAAAGCAGGTGGCAAAATGGGCCTCCTTCCGTTATACAGATGATCATATACTGGATTATATGGAGGTGGATGCTTCCCATGCAATTTTTGAAGTGGAAGTGCCGGAAGAATGGGTTGGAAAAACAGTGGGTGGACTTGACATCAGAAAACGCTACAATATTAATATTCTGGCAGTAAAAAATGAAGAGGAATTCAGTATTGCAATTTCACCGGAAACATATTTTGCAGAAAATGATAAATTACTGGTATTAGGAGAATACAGAGCTCTTCAGAAGTGCTTCCGTATATAGCTCATTGCCATGAAGAAAAAATTTTGACCACAGAACAGCTGCGTGATATAATTCCAGAAAACAGCAGTAGAAGGAGAATGACAGAATGAGCTTGAAAATGAAGGATACAGTAAAAAACAGAACCTATCCGAAACGGCCATTTGCATGGTATGTGGAAAAACCGTCTGCAAAAGATTACTTGCTGACGGTTTTTATATTTGCAGTATGCACTTTGATCGGCCTGCTGTTTCAGAAACTGGATCTTACAGATACAAATATTGTAACGATATACATTTTGGGCGTATTGATCACTTCGATCGTGACAGATGGTTATCTTTGCAGTGTAGCCGGCTCCTTTTTAAGTGTATTCTTATTTTGCTTTTTCCTGATGGAGCCAAGGATGTCTTTTGAGACATACGCGGTGGGATATCCGGTGACATTTTTCATAATGCTTATTTCGTCTGTACTTACAGGAACCCTTGCGGCAAAGCTGAAAATGCATGCAAAGCTGTCTTCACAGATTGCCTTTCGCACACAGGTTCTGTTTGATACGGATCGTCTGCTGCAAAAGGCAAAAAGTGAGACAGAAATCCTCGGAGTTACCTGTACACAGCTGATACGCCTGTTAAACCGCAGCATCACGGCATATGTTGTGGAAAATGGAACTTTATCAGAAGGAAAGCTTTTTTCCGGGGAAAAAGAGAGCACAGAGGATTTTCTGACACAGGAAGAACAACAGGCGGCCAGATGGACTTATGAAAACAGACAGCGTGCCGGCGCATCCACACAGTATTTCTCGCAGGCAAAATGCTTATATCTGGCAATTCGAAGCGGGAATAATGTTTATGGCGTAATCGGGATCCCTCTGCAGAAAGAAACACTGGACTCTTATGAATACAGCATCCTGCTGTCTGTAATAAATGAATGTGCACTTGCAATGGAGAATGTACAAAATGCCATAGAAAAAGAAAAAAATGCGGTTTTAGCAAAAAATGAGCAGCTGCGTGGCGATCTTCTTCGGGCGATCTCCCATGACCTGCGTACTCCGCTTTGTTCTATTTCCGGAAATGCAGATATGCTTCTCAGTAACAGTGACCGTCTGGATGAAGCTACAAGGTATCAGATCTACACGGACATTCATGAGGATTCAGAGTGGCTGATCGGAGTTGTGGAAAATCTGCTTTCCATTACCAGGCTCAATGATGGAAGATTGAAGTTTAAATTTACGGATCAGCTTTTGGATGAGGTAATAGCAGAGTCACTCCGACATATCGGCCGGAAGCATGATGCGTATAAGATCGTGGCGGACTGTGAAGAACTTGTTCTTACACGTATGGACGTGCATCTTATTATACAGGTTCTGGTAAATTTGATCGATAATGCGATAAAATATACGCCGTCAGGCTCTGTCATCAGCATTCGGGGGTTCAAAAAAGCCGGGAAAGCACAGGTAAGCGTGGAAGATAACGGCCCCGGGATCCCGGATGAAATGAAGCCACATATTTTTGAGATGTTTTATACAGGGAAAACAACCGTTGCAGACAGCCAACGGAGTCTGGGGCTTGGCCTGGCACTTTGCCGCTCTATCATAGAAGCTCACGATGGAACACTGGTTCTTTCAGATCATGCTCCGCATGGATGTAATTTTACTTTTACTTTACCATTAAGCGAGGTGACATTAAATGAATAAGACATTAATTCTGGTGGTTGAGGATGACAGACCCATACGGAACCTGATCGTTACCACATTAAAAACACATGACTATAAATATCTGGCTGCAGAAAATGGGGCTTCGGCCATTTTGGAGGCTTCATCACACAATCCGGATATTGTTCTTCTGGATCTGGGCCTTCCTGATATGGAAGGAGTAGAGGTAATAAAGAAAATCCGTACCTGGTCGAATATGCCTATCATCGTGATCAGTGCCAGAAGTGAAGATATGGACAAAATAGAGGCACTGGATGCGGGTGCAGATGATTATATCACAAAACCATTTTCAGTAGAAGAATTACTTGCGCGTATCCGTGTCAGCCAAAGACGGCTTGCCATAACGCAGTCAGGAAAACAGCCGGAAACATCTGTTTTTGAAAATGGTGGATTAAAGATAGATTACACGGCAGGCTGCACATTCCTGAAGGACAGAGAACTGCATCTGACGCCCATTGAGTATAAGCTGCTCTGCCTTTTATCTCGTAATGTTGGAAAAGTATTGACACATACATATATTACTCAGCAGATCTGGGGACGCTGCTCGGAAAACGATGTTGCTTCTCTCAGGGTTTTTATGGCAACACTGCGGAAAAAACTGGAGCCTGAAAAAAACGGTGTACAATATATCCAGACGCACATAGGAATTGGATATCGCATGCTCAGAATCGAGAAACCTGAGCAGGAAACCAAAAAAGATAGCATTAATCCTCAAACGATAATATAATCATCTCATATGATGACAGTTTTTTTCTATAGTAAAGATCACAGAAAAGGACGGAAACAGACGATGAAGATCATGGGGATTGATATTGGCACAACAACAGTCAGTGTCGTAATGACAGATACAGAAACGGGAAAGCTGCTTGCAAAGGAAACAGTGGAGCATAATTCTTTTCTGCAGAGCAGTAATCCGGAACAGAAGCTGCAGGATCCGGAACGGATCTATGAGATCGCCCGGGAGCTTCTTATAAAGCAGCAGAAGGAGAATGGCTTGCCAGATGGAATAGGATTTACGGGGCAGATGCATGGAATGCTGTATGTGGATGCTTCCGGCAAGGCAGTGAGTCCTCTCTATACCTGGCAGGATGGAAGCGGAGAGATTCCGCTGGAAAACGGAAAAACCTGTGCAGAGCTTTTGCAGGGAGTAGGTGCGGCGGCGTCCGGATATGGTGTAGTGACACATTTTTATCTTCAGAAGAAAGATCAGATCCCGGAGGATGCTGTAAGGATGACGACGATCAGTGATTATATTGCTATGCGGCTGTGTGAAAATACTGTCCCTGTTATCGGACTTGACATGGCGGCAAGCTGGGGCTGCTTTGACCTGCGAAAACAGGAGTTTCTGTATGAAGCCCTGGAGCAGGCCGGCGTAGATACTTCTTATCTGCCGGAAGTAAGAAAGGGACATTTTTTAGTCGGAGAAACAAGAGCCGGTGTGCCGGTAATGGGATCAATCGGTGACAATCAGGCGAGTCTGTTTGGTTCCGTCCGGGATCTTAAAGATACCGTACTCCTGAATGTGGGAACCGGCAGCCAGGTTTCCTTAGTGACAGAGAAGTTTATAGAATGCAGCGGCAGTGTGGAGCTTCGCCCCTGTACCGAAAACAGCTATATCCTCGTGGGAGCTTCCCTGTGTGGTGGTCGTGCGTATGCGATGCTGGAACAGTTTTACAGAGAAACTGCAGAAACTGAAGAAAGACTGTATTCCCGGATGCAGGAGCAGGCAGAAAAATTTATTGAAACATACGGAAAAGAAGCTGCATGGAAAGTAGATACAGCTTTTTCAGGGACAAGAAGTGATCCGTCTCACAGGGGCATGATCGCAGGGATCGGTGTAGAGAATTTTCATCCTGGTGCACTGACGGTCGGTGTGATCTGTGGGATCCTTAACGAACTGCATGAGCAGTATGAGCAGATGTGTCAGCTCACCGGAAAAAAGGCCACACGCCTGACTGGCTCCGGAAACGGAATTCGCCGAAACCCGCTGATGAGAAGACTGGCAGAAGAAATGTTCAAAATGCCGATGGAGATTCCTGAATATGAAGAAGAGGCTGCATATGGAGCTGCACTTACTGCGGGAAAGTTGGTTGCGGCAATGTAAGAAAAATTTTGTTTGACTTTTTGAAAAAGAGGCAATATAATTACAAGAAACGAGTAGCAAGTAAGCGTAAATCCAGTTTACCGGCTACTCGTTTTTTGTTTTGCAAAAAGTAAATATCGCCAAGAAAAAGTGTGTAGCGTGTCAGCGTAAGTCCAGCTTATATGACAGGGTACGCACTTTTTTTGTGTCAAAAAGAAAGGAGTTTAAACGAAATGGCGGAAAGCAACAAGATGAAGGAGATGCCGGTGAATAAGTTGATGGTCCAGATGGGAATCCCGATGATCTTATCCATGGCATTGCAGGCAGTCTATAACATAGTAGACAGTGCGTTTGTGGGAAATATGAGAGTAGGCAGTGAAGCAGCACTAAATGCTTTGACACTGGTATTTCCGGTGCAGATGCTTATGGTGGCAGTGGGGATCGGAACCGGTGTAGGAACCAATGCACTTCTTGCAAGGACACTTGGACAGGGAGACAGTAAAAAAGCTGCAAAGGTAGCAGGAAACAGTCTGTTTCTGGGAGTGATCATTTATGTGGTCTGCTTATTGTTTGGTATCTTTGGGGTGAAAGCATATATTTCATCGCAGACAGTAGATGCAGAAGTATTGGAGATGGGAGTCAGCTATCTGAGGATATGCTGCGTGATTTCATTTGGTATTATTTTCTTTTCTTTATTTGAAAAGTTATTGCAGGCAACAGGACGTTCTCTTTATTCCACGATTGGACAGGTGGTTGGCGCAGTTGTAAATATCATTCTTGATCCGATCATGATCTACGGTATTGGCCCCTGCCCGGAAATGGGAGTGAAAGGAGCGGCTTATGCAACTGTAATTGGTCAGGTAGCATCCGCGGTATTACTGCTCATTTTTCATATCAAATTCAATAAGGAATTCGAGCATGGGGCGAAATACATGAAGCCGGATGTTGGTGTTATAAAAGAAATCTATACAATCGGACTTCCGGCAATCATTGCACAGGCACTGATGTCCATTATGGTTTATGTAATGAATCTGATTCTGAAATTCAATCCGTCAGCACAGACAGCTTATGGATTATTTTATAAAGTTCAGCAGTTTGTACTGTTTCTTGCTTTCGGTCTGCGAGATGCGATCACTCCGATCATTGCATTTGCTTATGGAATGAGAAGCAAAAAGAGAATTCAGGATGGAATCAAAT